>JADMIO010852359.1_pt1 | contig 40916 bp, 40 predicted proteins | sample 8958161 | NCBI WGS metagenome assembly JADMIO01 (sample SAMN16585339, study PRJNA669376) | soil metagenome | isolation source: Crop rotation soil | place: USA: Cullars Rotation, Alabama | collected 2011
CTTTCCCGACAGGGCCGCGGCGGCCCCGCCGGTGGACAAGGTCGCGGTCAGCTGACCGCCGAGCAGCAGGCCGAGCGCGACAACCTGCCCGGTTTCAAGAAGAGCACCGTCAAGATCGCGCTGGCGTACGCCGAGCTCGATCCCGGCATCATGAACGCCCAGATGCCCGCGAACACGATCGCGCTGCACGACGCGCTATGTCAGGTGGGAAAAGATCACTGCCCCGAGATGTGGATGCTCAAGGGCGAGAGCCATATGTCCGAGGTTTTTTCCCTCGATACTTCTGATCAGACCGTCGCGAAGCCGGTGTTGAAATTCGTGAAGGCCGCGAAATAGCGTTCGAGTTGTTCACAAAAGCCTCGCGGGCCGCTTCGACGAATTCGAGGACGGCCGGCGAGGCTTCCGCCGTCCGCCAGACGATGCATACCTGCAGCGCGGCGCGCGGGTCCTCAATCCTCACCACGGCAATTCCCGGCGCGTCCTTCATCGTCGTCATCAGGCTGCCGAGGCCGAGGTAGATCCCTTTTCCAGACGCGACGCTGATCATCCCGGCCGGCGCGGCCGGCGACGCCGTCGTCGCGACGATGTGCGGCGTGATGCCGGCGCCGGAGTAGAGCTCGAAGATCTTGTCGTAGATGATCGGCGCGTGGTCGCGATCGTGGAGCAGCAGCCGCTCGTTCGCCAGCTCGGACAGCTTGACGCTCGACCGTCCCGCCAGCGGATGCGCGGCCGGCAGGATGGCGACGACGCATTCGTTGTAGAGGGCGGCGCACTGCAGCTCGCGTGTGTCGCAGGGGAGACGGAGCAGGCCGACGTCGATGCGGCGCTGGCGCAGCGCTTCCACCTGGTTCCACGAGGCCATGTCGTTGCCGAGCACGGCGACGCCGGAGCCGCGTGACTCGTGGCGCGCGCGAATCCGGTTGACGGCGTCCCACAGGCCCCAGCCGATGCCGAGGCGGACGACGCCGCGGCGGTGCGATTCGACGGTCTTCATGTGATCGGCGAATTCGGCGGCGGCCGCGGCCAGGCGCATGGCCTGGTCGAGCATCAACGTGCCCTGGTGGGTGAGCTCGATGCCGTCGCGGCGGCGGAGGAAGAGGGTGAGCCCGAGCTCCTGTTCGAGCTGCTGGACCTGCCGGGAGATGGACGCCTGCGACACACCGAGGCGCCGTCCCGCCCGGCGCAGGCTCAATTCCTCGGCGACGGCGATGAACGCCTGAATATGCCGAACTTCCATATCAGTCCGATCCGGCGGACCGTATCCTACACGAAAAATCCCAGAAGTAACCCCTTACATCGGTGCGGGCTTCGTGTAAGGTATCGCCGATGAACCTGAGGCACGTCCGCGCGTTCGTCGTCGTCGCCGAGGAGCTCAGTTTCACGAACGCCGCCCGGCGCCTGCACATCTCGCAACCTCCGCTGAGCCGTCAGATCCAGCAGCTCGAGCGCGAAGTCGGCGCGAAGCTCTTCATCCGCCGGCCGCAGCGCATCGAGCTGACCGATCGCGGGACGCTGCTGCTCGAAGAAGCCCGCCGGCTCGGCGCGGTCGCCGACGAGTTCATCGAGACGGCGCAGAGCGTCCGGCGCCGCAGCACGGGCGTCGTCCGCATCGGGATGTCGTGGGGGCTGTGGAGCGCGCTCAACCGCGTGCGGACGCGCTACGCCAAGGATCATCCCGACGTCGAGATCACGCTCGAGGATCTGTGCCTGCGGCACGACTCGATGACGTCGGCGGACGCGTTCAAGCGCCAGCGCATCGACATCGCCCTCACGCGCGCGTCGGTCGAAGCGCCGCAGATCGAGAACGAAGCGCTCTTCGACGAGCGGATCGTGATGCTCGCGCGCGAGGATCATCCGCTGGTGCGCAGCCGGTCGGTCGGGCTCTGCCAGCTCGCGAAAGACACGCTGCTGATGTTCGAGCGCAAGCTGAACCCCGCGCTGTACGACAAGGTCCTCGAGTTGTACGCCGCGGCCGGCGTCGCGCCGCGCATCGTACACACGAAGACCAGCCCGTACGAACAGGCCGGCCTGATGCTGATTGCGACGGGCGAGGGGATCTTCCCGAGCGTCAGCAGCCGTTTCACGCTGCCGCATGACGCGAGGGGCGTCGCGGCGCTGCCGCTGTCGGACCCGCACGCCGCGATTCCGGTGATGCTGTCGTGGCGCAGCGACGAGTCGTCGCCCGCGATCCTCGAGTTCGTCGCCGCGGCCCGCCAGGCGTTCGTCTCGCCGAAGGCCGGGCAGAAGACCGTTCAGCGGCTGGTCGTCAATGCCTGAGTCGACGATCGGGTGATCTGGTGCTTCAAGCCTGGGTCGGTATCTGGACGCTGACGTCCATCCTGTCCGCAAGTTCTTCGGCGCCGCAGTACTACACGCGCATCACCCGCAGCATCCAATCGTCAGCCACCGCCGTCACCATCGTCGACGACCTCGTCCGCGTTCGCGGCGGGGTGGTGCATCAGGAGTGGACGGGGAAGATCGACGGGACCGATTATCCCGTGCAGGGCCTCGAGGTCTATCTCACCAGCGCGTACCGGCAGGTTGATGACCACACGCTGGAGCTGACGCAGAAACTCGATGGGCGCGTCGTCGTCCGCGCGCGGATGGTGCTGTCACCGGACGGACAAACCATCACCACGACAACCACCGACGGGATCACGACGACCACGACGGTTTATCGCCGGAAACCGTGAATCCGCGGCGTCCGCGTCCCGGCGTCCGCAAACCTTAAGGTTTGCGCGTGTCGGTCTACACGTGGGATCGCGGAAGACTCACGGGTGCCGGCATCGCTGTCGAATCCCTCAATCGAACGAAAACCAAAATGTACGCCGGCGTCCGCGCGATCCCCTCGTATTCCACCATCCCACTAGTAGGCGCAAACCTTTAGGTTTGCGCGTGTCGGTCGTGATCGGATTACCCGGGCGGTCGTACCCATCGAAACGAACCATTGGTCAATCGGAACACATCCATCGGAAGGCGTTGCAGATCCAGGTGGATCTTGTGGCCATCCATCTCGCCGTCCATCGACATGTTGTCGTCGTTGCGCCGGTCGAAGGTGAACGACGCGCTCCACAGGCGGCTCTGGATCTTGCGCAGCGCGATCCGGCGGCGGTCGACGTCGATGGACGCGCCGTAGTGGGCGAACGAGTCGTCGAGCCGCTGGAAGATCATCAGGTCGGGCGTGTCGAAGATGACGCGCCGCCAGCGTCGATCGTAGTCGTTGAAAAGGGCCGGACGCGTCTCGCCGTCCACCGACATGCTGCTGATGTCCCAGATGCCGTAGAGCGCGGACTTCGGCGCGCCGGGACCGCCTGGGTTCTCCCACGACACCATCGCAAGCCGCGTGAACATCGTAAGTAGATAGACGCCGAACGCAATCTGCAACCACAGTCGCTTGCCGCGATCCCAGTCGTAGGCCCGACCTTGAGGTCGGGCGACAAGCGCGCTGCCGATGCGTTTGAGATTCGGCCAGAGCAGGAACACGGAGATGGCCATGAGGTGAAACGACGTCTGTTTAAGGCCGACGTCGTAGGTCATGTTCAGAACGAAGACCTGCAGCATGTCGGCGAACGCGATGACGGCGCCCAGCATCGCCGTGCGCGGGACGACGAGCAGCAGACCGGCGGCGACCTCGGCCCAGCCGGTGAACATCTCGTACGGGACCGACGTGCCGATGAACGTCCACAGCATGTCGTCCGGCGCAAGCTGACCGACCGGTTTCAGCAGCGTCACGAGGCCCGCAGGCGGGAATTGCGTCGGGATGACCTTCGCCATTCCGAAGTAGAACATCTGTGCGGCCAGCACGAAACGGAGAAACAGCCGAAACCATTCGTCGGTCCGCCCGAAGGCGGACACTACCGGTGTCGATGGCAGTGCGTCGGTAGCGTTCCGCTTTGGTCGGATGCTGGAGGATTCGCTCACGCGAGGTGCGCTCCTGCGTTTTGGCGGAGACGGAGTAGAGCGATTCGCTCGCGGCCCAAGACCAGCGGCGCGAGAGCACGACGTCGGAGCATGTGACGCTTCCCTTCAACCAAGGCGTTCAGCGGTTCATGACCAGCCACGCCAGAGAGCAGACAAAGAAGATGACCGCGGCGATACGCGTGTGAACGGGGTTAAGCGCGCCTGATTCAGAGGCCGCGCCCACCCCGAACATCGACTCCACGCGCCGCCACAACCCGCGGGTGAAGTACACGATCGCGCCGAAAAGGACGAAGAACAGCGAGGCCGGGGTCGTCGGAAAAACGAGACCGAGACCGGCCGCCGCGCGATCGTCGAAGAATGCGACGCCAAGAGCGATGTCCAGCACGGCACTGATGGCGAACAACACCCACAGGAGCAGCGTGGAAATCAACACGAGACTAAAGACCCGGGCGGTGTGTCCCCACGATGCTCCGGTAGTGTCCGCCTTCAGGCGGACCGTAGACGCGATCGCGGCAATCGCGGACACCACGACGATCCACGATAACTGGACCCAATGGAACGGCGTGTCGGCGCTGGTGCCGGCAACCGCCAGCGTGCTGACGTGGAAGACGTGCGTCCCGAGCCACTCGGTGATCGGCCGCATGGGCCAGACGGTGCCGAGCGGCCGGAACGAGAAGCCGGGAAAGAGGATCAGGCCGCCGAGAAACTGCGAGGCGACAGAGAAGAGCCCGAGGTAGATGCAGACGAAACGATAGGCGGCGCGTCGGATCAACGCGCCGATGATACCCGAGCTCCCTGCGCCCCCGTCGCGGACGCCGGCTTGGCCAGCGGCCACATGCCGAAGAACGCCGCGTAGAACATCAGGAACGGGAACGTCGTGCTCAGCAGGGCGGTCGCGAGCCAGATCTCGAAGTCATACGTCGGCGGCCCGTAGGCAAGCCGGCCGGTGACCGTCGGCATCAGCGCTTCGTAGAGCCGCGCCAGCGCCGTGCCGATCGCCGCGATCAGGACGACGTTGACGATTCCCTTCAGCGGCTGCGTGAGCTTCGCCGCGAGCGAGTTGCCCAGCATGTTCAGGACGACGATGCTGCCGAAGATGAGCGGAACGGTGACGCGGACGAGAAACCGCACGACGTCCATCTGCCGCACGGTGACACCGACGTAGAAGGCGACGGCGGCGAACGCGAGCGCGATCGCCGTCCACACGAGGCCGAGCACCGGCTGCTGCATCAGCGCCGGCACCGTCGTCAGCGGCCACAGGTCGAACGCCGCGACGAGGAACATGCCCGCGAGCGCCGTCACGATGAAGACGAGCGCGCTCCAGCCGTTGAACATCCCGTGCGGGTCCATCGACGCCACGTACACCGGCGCGCCGGAGAGGAACTCGTAGTTGAAGAAGATCCGGAAGACGATGTAATTGACGACGTAGACGGCCGCGAGCATGGCGAAGCCGGCCGCGAGCGGATTCTTGATCAGCTTCGTGAACGGCCAGCCGCCCCACATGATGGCGGCCCAGAACATCATCGGCACACAGACGATGACCCAGTGCGAAATGATCGGCCCTGGCGGCGTCACGCCGGCGCCGATGAGCGGAATCAGCGCGCCGCCGATCGCGAGACCGAGCACGACGCAGAACACCGTCAGCAGGATCCCTTTCAGCGGCTGCGTCGCCGTGCCCGCGAACGCCGGCTGCATCGTGCCCCAGGTGACGATCATGACGATCTGCAGCGGGATGGTGCAGAGCAGCAGATAGCCGACCCAACCGGCGAACATCGGGAAGCTGAAGAGCGACACGAACCCGAGCGCGATGGCCATGACGAGAATGGTGGCGGCGATGCCGAGCCCGGGCTGTTTCATGTCGAGGCGCTCCGTTAAAGCGGTTGTTTCTCTTCGGCCAGTGAGACGTACTTGCCCGTCGCGAATACGAGCGGCGCCCACGCTTCTTCGCGCCGGTACATCGCCTGCACGCGCCCGACGACGATGTAGTGATCGCCGCCTTCGTGGATGGTCTCGACGCTGCAGCCGAGCGCCGCGCCGGAGTCCGAGAGCATCGGACCGCCCTCCCACGGCTCGAACGTAAACGGCGGCGGCTCCGGTTCCTTCCAGCCGCCGGCGAAGTAGGTCGAGAGGTTCTGCTGTTCCTGCCGCAGGATATTGACCGAGAAGCCGGTCGCGCGCTGGATGGTCTGTCCGAGGTGCGCTTTCTTGGCGACGCAGAACAGCACGAGCGGTGGTTCGAGCGACAGGGAGGTGAAGGCGTTTGCCGTCATCCCCCTGACGCTGCCGTCGATCTCGGCCGCGATGACCGTGACGCCGGTGACGAACTGGCCGACCGTGCGGCGGAATTCTCTGGGATCGATGGCCATCTACACCAGGGACTTCTTCATGATCTGGCTGACGTCCGCGTTCGACACCAGATCCGGCACCTTCCAGCCGTCGATGTCGTACTCGGCCATGCACTGCTCGGCAAAGCCCATGTAGCGCTTGCTCGCGCCCGTGATGTTCGACACGAGCAGCGTCTCGAAGCGGATGCTTTCGTGGTTGCCGAAGTAGTTGCGCTCGTAGAGCTCGTGACGGCCGCCGAACTCCGTGCCGATGGCGTCCCACATCAGCTTCATCAGCTTCACGCGCTCGATGGCCGTGTAGCCGTTGCTGCCGCGCACGTACTGCTCGAGCAGCGGCTGGAGCTCCGGCACCTTGAAGTCCATCGCGCTCGACGGCAGATAGATGAGCGCGCTCGCCAGCGTGTTCTCGATGATCTCCTTGATCTTCGGATACGCGATGCTCGCCATCACGCGATACGCCAGCCCGTAATCCAGGTTGGGCAGCACGTACCCCGGCGTCCACGGCGTCGTCGTCCGCGCCATCGCGTCGGTGAGGCCCCAGAAGCAGTTGCGCCAGGCGAGCACTTCGCCGACCGCGGCCTGCACGCCGCGGAAGTCTTTCGCGCCGGTCGCTTCGACGGCTTTCAGGAGGAGCCCGGCGAGGAAATCGAGCTTCACGGCGAGGCGCGTGCAGCCCTGGAACATGAACCGCGGCAGGAAGCCCGACCGCGGGAAGAAGTTGTTCACCTTCTCGATGTCGCCGTAGGCGAAGACGTTCTCGTACGGCACGAACACGTCCTTGAAGATCAGGATCGAGTCGTTCTCGTCCATCCGGCTCGACAGCGGGTAGTCGAACGGCGTGCCCATCGCGGCCGACATGTATTCGTACGACGGCCGGCAGAGAAGTTTCACGCCAGGCGCATCCGTCGGCACCATGCAGACGAAGGCAAACGGCTTGGTCTTGATCGGCAGGGCGCCGTTGTTGGCGATGAAATTGAAATGCGTCAGGCTCGACGTCGTCGCCACCACCTTCGCGCCGCTGACGACCAGGCCGTCGTCGCGCTCCTTGGTGACGTGCATGTAGACGTCCTGCACTTCGTCCAGCGGCTTGTCGCGATCCACCGGCGGATTGACGATGGCGTGGTTGACGAAGCTGACTTCTTCCTGAACCTTCTTGTACCAACGCCGCGCGTTCTCATCGTGCGGCGCGTAGTACTTGTCGTTGGCGCCGAGCGTTGCGAGAAACGCCGCCTTGTAATCCGGGCTGCGGCCGATCCAGCCGTAGGTGCAGCGCGCCCATTCGGCAATCGCGTCGCGACAGCCGACGAGATCTTCCGCCGTCTTGGTGGCCTTGTAGAACTTGTGCGTGAAGCCGCCGTTGCCCGTATCGGTCGGCGTCGTCAGGATGTCCTTGCGCTTGGGGTCGTGCAGCGCGTCGTACAGCCGCGCGAGCATGCGCGCGGTGTTGCGGAACGCGGGGTGCGTCGTGACGTCTTTCACGCGCTCGCCGTAGATCCAGATTTCGCGGCCGTCGCGCAGGCTCTCCAGATACGTTTTGCCGGTGTACGGGGCTGTCATCCTGGTCTCTCCATGGGGTGATGAGGACGGCATTCTAACGTCAGTCGCGGCCGCCGGGACGATTACCGGCGCCGTATCGGCCTGCGCCAGTACTGGTATGGCAGAACCGGTTCCCCTCAGGTGCTATTATTCCGGCACTCGAATCCTTGGAGGGAGGCCTCCGTGCGACACACGGGCCGTATCGCCGTCCTGACAGCAGTTTGCGGGCTCCTGATAGTTCACACAGGACGCCTGGCCGCCCAGCAGAACTCATCCGCCGTCAAGTCTCTTCACGTCCAAGGCAACGTCTGGATGCTCGTCGGTCCGGTGAGCAACGCCGTCGCGCAGATCGGCGACGACGGGGTGCTGGTCGTCGACACGATGATGGAAGAGAACGCCGACGCGATGGTGGCGGAGATCAAGCGCATCGCGCCCGGCAAGATCATCCGGTGGGTGATCAACACGCACTTCCATCCGGATCACACGGGCGGCAACGTGAAGGTGGCGGCCGCGGGCCGCACGATCGTGGCCGGAAACTTCGCCGGGCAGGTCGCCGCCGATTCTCCGGCGACGATCATCGCGCACGAAAATACCCTGAACCGGATGAGCGCGCCGACGGGCAAGCAGGCCTCGCGTCCGACGGCGGCGTGGCCGAGCGACACCTTCTTCGACAACGAAAAGGACATCTACTTCAACGGCGAAGGCATCCAGATCATCCACATCCCGTCGGCGCATACCGACGGCGACGTGATGGTGTACTTCCGGAAGTCGGATGTCATCGCGGCCGGCGACCTGTTCGTGACGACGACGTTCCCGATCGTCGACATGGCGGCGGGCGGCAACTACAAAGGGTCCCTTGACGCGCTGAACCGCATGATCGACATCTGCATTCCGCGCGACAAGGAAGAGGGCGGCACGTTCGTCGTCCCCGGCCATGGCCGGCTGACGGACGAGGCCGACGTCGTCGACTACCGCGACAACATGACGATCGTGAAGGACCGCTTCGTCGACGCGATCAAGAAGGGGCAGACACTCGACCAGGTGAAGGCGGCCAGGCTCGCTCGTGACTATGAGGGACGCTACGGCGCAAAGACAGGTTTCTGGACGACGGATGCGTTCGTCGAAGCGGTCTACAACAGCCTGAAGCCGGCGCCGGTGGCGCCGAAGGCTCCGGCGCCGAAAGCCCCGGCGAAGGCGGGAGGTAAGTAATGAAGAAGCTTACCGCCATGGTGTTTGCCGCTGTCTGCGTCGCGCGACTCGCCGCGCAGCAGCCAGCTGCGCAGCAGCCGCCCGCGCAGACGCCGCGATCGGTTGCGCCGATCGATCTCACCGGCAACTGGGTGTCCATCGTCAACGAGGACTGGCGCTGGCGCATGATCACGCCTGAGAAGGGCGATTACACGAGCGTGCCGCTGAACCCGGCGGGCCGCGCCGAAGCGGACAAGTGGACGCCCGCGCAGGACGGCAGCTGTCAGGCATACGGCGTCGCGAACGTGATGCGCATGCCGACGCGCGTCCGCATCTCGTGGCAGGACGACGCCACGCTGAAGATCGAGACCGACGCGGGCCAGCAGACGCGACTGCTGCACTTCGGCTCTGCGATGGGGCCGGGACCTGCGGCGCCGTCGGGCGAGCGGTCGTTGCAGGGATATACGTCCGCCAACTGGGACTTCGCCGGTCCTCCTCCGCGCGGCGGCGGCCCCGGTGGTGGCGGCGGCGGTGGGGGTGGCGGACGCGGCGGCCCTCCTCCTGCGCCGCCGAAGTTTGGTACTCTTCATGCGGTGACGACCAACCACACGTCCGGCTGGCTGCGGAAGAACGGCGTGCCGTACAGCGAGACCGCGACGGTGACTGAGAACTTCGATCGCTTCAAGTCGCCGAACGGCGACGAGTGGTTCGTCGTGACGACGGTGGTGAACGATCCCAAGTACCTGCAGCAGGAATTCGTGACGAGCTCGCACTTCAAGAAGGAAGCGGACGGTTCCAAGTGGGCTCCGGCCCCGTGCAAAGCGAATTGACTATGAAAACACTCTGTTTCGCACTCGCGATTCTGGCGTTCGCCGCGCGTCCCGCGCACGCCCAGATCGACCTCTCGGGCATCTGGGCGCCGATCATGCACGAGGACCAGGCCGAGCGCGCTCCCGGTCCGGAGATCGGCGACTACGCCGGCCTGCCGATCAACGACGACATGCGCCTGCGTGCGCTGACGTGGGACGCGTCGCTGCTGACGCTGCCCGAACATCAGTGCAAGCCGCACCCGTCGATCTACGGGTTCCGCGGCGTCGGCAACCTGCGGATCTGGATCGATCAGGATCCGGCGACGCAGCAGGTGCTCAAGATCAACACGCAGATTCAGTGGATGGAGCAGCGCCGCGAGATCTGGATGGACGGCCGCGAGCATCCACCCGAGTACGCCGCCCACACGTGGCAGGGCTTCTCGACCGGCCATTGGGAGGGCGACACGCTGGTCGTCAAGACCACGCACCTGAAGGCCGGCTGGATTCGCCGCAACGGCCTGCTGACGACCGATCAGGTGACGATGGAAGATCGGTTCATCCGTCACGGCGACCTGATGACGCACATCTCGATGGTCTGGGACCCGAACTACATGACGGAGCCGGTCATCAAGACCAACGGCTTCCGGCTGGGTCTGAGCAATCGTCTCGATCCGTACCCGTGCGAGTCGGTCGTCGAAGTGCAGCGTCCCCAGGGCGCAGTGCCGAGCCACTTGATCGGCACGAACAACGCGAACGAGGAATTTGCCGCGCTCCACAACATGCCCGTCGAAGCGGCGCGTGGCGGCGCCGAGACGGCGCTGCCGGAGTTCGTGGCGAAGATGAAGACGATGAAGATTCCGGCGAAGAAGTAGGCCCGACCTTTTCAGGTCGGGCGCCGCTCAGGTCGGGCGCCGCTAACGCTGGCGGCGCTGCGCGTCTTCGAGTTCTTTCCTGGCAAACGCGTTGTCCGGCGCCAGCCGGACAGCGCGCTGCAGATACGTAATCGCCTCCTCGACATTCCCCATCGCCATCAGCGCCGTCCCGAGATTCCGGTTGGCGTCCGGCGAGTCGTCCTGCCGTTTCAGCGCTGCGCGAAATTCCGCCGCGGCTTCAGGGTATTTCTGCTGCTGCAGGAGCGTCACGCCGAGGATGTTGTGAACGTTGGCGGTGTCCGGCAGGACCGCCGACAGATATTTGTTCTCCGCAATCCCAGGTGTAGGCCCGACCTTGAGGTCGGGCGCGGCTTTCGCGTGGTACACCTCGTCCATCAGCGCCAGATACGCGTCGAGTCCCTCGACCGTGGCGTCCTCGCCGTTGAAGCAGCGCGGGCACCATTTCGCCGCCGACGGCAGGTCCACGAGCGCCGCCGGCAGGCCGCCTGTCGGGGCCAGCGCCGACCTGACGCCGTATTCCTGAAGCGGCCGGTCGTCGGAGACGGCGGCCACCAGCTGCGTGGCCCTGGCGAGCGTCTCCGGCGCGCCGACGAACGTCCCGACGATCTCCTTCACGCTCCCGAGATCGACCTTGCGCAGGTCCGCCAGGACCTTCGGCGCGCTCTCGAGCCGCTGCGCCAGCGTGCCCGGGTCGATTTCAATGCGATCGGCCGTCGTCCCCACCAGCAGCAGCTCCGCCTGTGTCCCTGACAGGACGACCGCGTGCGGAAAGACGTCGACGAAGGCACGCGCCATCGAAAGCGCGGTGTCCGGAGGCACCTGATACGACGGCAGCCACTGGCTGAGATAGCCACCCGGTTTCAGCCGCGTGCGCGCGAGCTCGTAGAACTCCCGCGAGTACAGCGCGCCGACACCGGCGTGGGCAATCGGCGGCGGCTCGAGCGTGATCAGATCGTACGACTGTTCCGGCTGCATCTGGAGGTGCTGCCGCCCGTCGTTGACGAACACCGCCACGCGCGGATCGGTCAGCACGTTGCCATTCGCCTCGCGGAACGTCGTCGCCATCTGCAGGATCTGCCGCGAGAGATCCGCCACCTCCACACGCTCGACCGACGGGTGCAGCGCCGCGGCGCTGGTCGAGTTGCCGACGCCGAAGCCGATCACCAGGACGCGCATGCGCGAACTCTCCACCGCAGAGGAAGGGGGGACAGGAGGTAATCCAGCTTCGTTTCCTCTTTTCCTCGTTTCCTGCGTGGTGGAGAGCTCCGCGATCGCGGTTTCCCGCATCAGCAACGGAATGTGTACCAACGCCCGCATGTACCGCTGGTCGAGGGGCGCCGTGGACGACATCGCGTGGCCGTTTGTCAGGAGGGCCCGGCCGCGGCCGGGGCGTTCGGTGACGGCAACCGCTTCGTTGATCCCCTCGCGCACGAACGTGAGCTTTTCCGGGGCTGCCACGGCCGGCAGCGCGCGCAGCAGCAGGTAGTTGTCGGGCAGCCGCAGCCACGCGTCCACGGCGACGGCGACGATCACGAGCGACGCCACCGCCGTCATCATCGTCTCTCTGCGTCCGGCGCCGGCGGCGGAGCAGACCAGATACAGCGGCGCGAGCGTCGCACCAGCCGCGACGGCAAGCATCGCCGCCGAGCCCTGCATGCCGAAGGCGGGCAGCAGCACGTAGCCGGCGGTGAGTGCGCCCGCGACGGCGCCGGCGGTGTTCGCGAGATAGAGCACGCCCGCCCGGCGGCCGACGGCGCGTTCGCTGTGCTGGATCATCGCGTTGCCGAGCGGGAACGCCGTGCCCATCAGCAGCGCCGGCAGACCGACCTCGAGCAGCATCGGCCGGATGTTGAACAGAAAATCGCTCGTGATGCCTGCGGCTCGGATGGCCTCGTACGTATTGGCGCGCAGTCCGGCAAGCGCCGCGAGCACGATGAGCGTCTGCAACGCCATGAACGCGAGGGCCGGCTGTGAGACGCGGCGGGCGAGCGCGCCGCCGGCCAGCGCGCCGACGGCCATGGCTGCCAGCAGCAACGTCATGACGAGCGAGAAGACCGCGCGGAAGCCGCCGAGCAGGATGGTGAAGTGCCGCAGCCAGACGATCTCGAGGCCCATGCCGGCAAAGCCCGCCAGCAGCAGCGCAAAGGCGGTCCACAGGACGGCCTCGCGGCCGCCATTCCCAGATCCGTCGCGTCCGCCTTCAGGCGGACGTTCAGGAGGCGCGGCCTTCTTCGTCCGGCTGAAGCCGGACGCTACGGGAGACGCGCCGGATGAGAGGAGAAGCGCACCCGCGCCTGCGACCGCGTTCAACCCTACGGCGACGAACAGGGTCTCGCGCAGGCCGAACGTGGGGACGAGCGAGAAGTCGGTCAGGTACGCGCCGGCGGCGGCGCCAAAAGTGTTCACGGCGTAGAGGACGCCGACCTTCGGCCCGCTCGCCGTGTCCACGTCGGCGCGCACGAGGTGGCGAATCAGCAGCGTCAGCGTGCCGCCCATGAGCAGCGTGATGGGCAGCAGCAGGACGGCGGCGAGGCCGGCCTGGTTCACGTACGTGCGTGCGGACAGCACGAACCAGCCGTCGGCGTCCTTGACGTATGAGGCCGTTCCGGCCGCCACGGACTGCAGCCGCGGCAGCGCCAGCGTGACGCCGAGGCCGAGCGCCGCAATCAGCAACTCGAAGACGCCGTACGCGCGAAGGATCGAATCAGGCGCCCGCGCGTAGCGCCGGTCGGCCCAGAGGCCCGTCAGCCAGCTGCCGAGGCCGAGGCCGAGCATGAAGATCGCGACGACGAGCGAGGTGGTGTGGATCGTCGCGCCGAACGACGTGTTGAACTCGCGAACCCAGACGGTCTGGTAGATGAGGGCGGAGAGGCCGGACAAAAAGAAGAGGACGAAGAGCAACGAGGAGAGGATAACCGAGAAGGGCTTAGAGCTTAGGGCTGAGGGCTGAGGGCTGAGGGCTGAGGGCTTAGGGCTAGGGCTAAGGGCGGTTAAGCCCTCAGCCCTGGGTGAGCGTTAGCGAATGTCGAGCGTCAGCGAGACCTTCAACAGTCGCGGATTGGTGATGACGGTCGGCGCCGACCACACGTTGTTGGTCAGCGCGTACGCCGCGTTCGCGGTGAGCACGGTGCTCTTGTTCAGCGCGTTGAACAGATCGACGTTGATCGTCCCACGCAGGCCGCGATAGCGGACGACCTTGCCGAATCGGAGATCGAGCTCGTTGTCGCGATCGAGATAGACCGACGCCGGATCGACGATGTTCAGCGTCACGCTCTGCGTCGGCGCCGTCGTGCCCGTGAGCAGACGGCCGAGGTTCGAGTTCGTCGCCAGATACGCGTTGGTCGCCGCGAAGTTGGCCGCGAGACCCGAGCCGATGCTGTTGCCACCGCCCGAGATGCCCGGGACGCTCCGGAACGTCGCCGCAATCTGCACGTCGATCTTCGGAACCGTATAGGCCTCGAACGCCTTGAACGTCGTCAGCCACGGTTCGGTTTCGTGGCAGTACTGCTGCGCGATCGACGTGCCCGGGGTGTTCGCCGGGCCGGCCGCGTTGACCGATCCGAACGTCAGCATCTCAGGCAGCGCCGCGACGACGGCGCAGTTGTCCGCCGACGAGCGGCCGGTGCTGAGACCCGCCTGGAAGCGCAGGCCGTTCTGCAGCCGGCCGTTCACGACGAAGTCGATGCCGTTCCAGTGCTCGTACTGGTTGCCGTACTGTCCGACAACGAGTGGTAGAGCGTCTGGGCGCCGAGCTTGGCCGGCACCACGTTGTAGTACGTGAGCTGCTGGCCGCTCGTCGGGAGCCGGGAGTCGGTCGGCACCGTCATGTTGAACGCCTGGAACTCGTTCGCCGCAACATCGGTGTTGTCGACGACTTCGAAGTTCTGCCAGATGCGGCGGAAGTACGAGATGTCCACCGACATGCGGAACGGCAGCTGCTGCTGCACGCCCGCCGAGAACTCCCAGTTCGAGGGACGATGGCCCCAGCCGGTCAGGACGTCGGGATCGTAGAGCACGGCCTTGTTCGTCGATCCGAACGAGGACTGTGCGATGGCGCCGCAGTTGTCGCCGCCGGACGCGGTCAGGTTCTGCGCCGCCGGATTCGCCAGGTTGCAGTCGGGAACGAAGTTGCGATTGCTGTCCGCCCACGACCGCGACGTCGTCGTCTGCAGCGTGAGAATCGGATTCGGGTTCGTCCCGAGGCCGTTCAGTGTCTGGCCCAGCAGGTACTTGTTCGCCGCGAAGCGGATGGCGGTTTTCCCGTCGCCGCGGACGTCATAGACGAATCCGCTGCGGTAGGAGATGTCCTTCCAGTTCAGGTCGTCCTGCTCCGGGAACGTGATGTTCCGGTTGGCGAGGCCGACGAGCGCGCTGCCGGGACCGAGTTGCTGCACCGGGAAGCTGCTCTTGAACCAGTCGTAGCGAATCGCGCCGGTGATGCTCATGCGATTCATCTTCCAGTTGTCCTGGACGAACATCCCGAAGTCGTGGTTCTCTTCCTGCTTCGTCGGATACGGCATGATCGTCTCGGTGAGAGACGACGGCGAACCGTTCAGGAACGTGTAGCCGATCGGATTGAAGTTGTAGAAGAGCGCGTTCAGGTAGCCGAACGTGTCGTTCCAGCCCGCCTTGATCGCGTGCGTGCCGGTGACGTAGGTGCCGGCCACGCGATACGCGTAGTTGGGGACGACGGTGTTGTTGTAGAACGCCGCGCAGCAGGGCGCCGCGCCGTTGCGGTAGGTGAGCCCCGTCGACTGCTCGAGGACGGAGATCATGTTCGGCTGCGCCGCGACCTGTGCGGTATCGGTGAGCGAACCGCCGTTGTCGGTGCCGCGGAGGTCCATGTTGCCCCAGCGCTCGAACAGGTGCATGCCGACGCCTTCGAGCAGCAGCCTCGACGTGAGCGGCGAGGTGAACTCGAGGTGCTCCTGACGGAGCCGCGGGAAGCGGCGATCGCGTCCGGCTTCCGGCGCGACGGTCGCGCCGATGTTATTCGGACAGTTGCACCACGTGTCGACCTTCTGTTCCGCCGCGACCTTCAGTTTCGGATTCACCTGGAAGGTGAGGCGGAGGTTGTTCTGCTGGACCGTGCCCTTGTTCTCGGCCGGCTTGCTGGTGTCGGGGACGTAGGTCCAGGCGTTCGGGTTGTACGCGTTGAGGTTCTGGAAGATGCCCGCGAAGTTCGCGGACTTGTTGTAGCGCGTCGAGAACCAGAACCAGATCTTGTCCTTCTTGATCGGCCCGCCGAGCGACTCGTTGATGTCGTAGACGAAGTCGATCTGCGTCGGCGTCGCCAGGCCCGCGGCCTTCAGCGCGTCGGTGTAGTTGTTGCCCTGCATCGACTGGTTGGCAAACGTGAAGAACGTCGAATTGCCGAACGTGTTGCCGCCGTCCTTCGGGATGAAGTTGATGCGCAGGCCGCCGGTCGCGCCTTCCGCCGAGAGCGACGAGGTGTCGACCGCGATTTCCGCCGCCGAGCCCACGTCCGGCTGCTGGCCGCCGATGTTGCCGCCGGCCTGCAGCGTCATGATGCTGACGCCGTTCAGCATGACGCGCTGGTCGACGTTCTTGCTGCCGTGGACGGTGAGGCTTTGGCCGACGTCCGCGATGCCGCTGGCGCCCGCGTTGCCGCTGCCGCCGACGTCCGTGCCGCCGCCGGTCGTGCCCGGAATCATGCGCGCGAGCGTGAAGTACTGCCGCGAGCTCGGCAGGTTCTGGACGGTGTCGTGGTCGAGCACCGACTGCCGCGTCGTGCTGGTGACGTCGACGAGCGGCGCTTCACCGGTGACGGTAATCGTTTCCGCGACCGAGCCGACCTTGAGATCCGCGTCGACGACGGTATTGGCCGTGCCGGACAGCAGGACGCCGTCGCGCTTGACGGTGCCGAAGCCGGTGAGCGTGAACGTCACTGCATAGGTGCCCGGGCGGAGATCGACGATCTGAAATCGCCCGTTGCCGTCGGTGATGCCCGAGCGGACTTTTTCAATCAGCACGTCGCTGGACGCTTCGATCGTCACGCCAGGCAGTACGGCACCGGAGGCGTCCTTGACGGTGCCAGAGATCGACGCCTGCGCAAATGCCACGGCAGGGGCGATCAGGGTGAGGGCGAGAGCAGCGATAAACCTCCCAAGTCCACGCATCGATGTCTCCTTCGTCCTGATATTGCAGATCGCCGGAAACCCGGCCGATCGCCCGGAACCCTAGCAGGAGGCGGAAGTTGCGTCCAATACCTGAAAAAACCGGGGGTGTTGCGGGATGGGTATAAGGAAGGGCTGAGGGCTTAGGGCTGAGGGCTAAGGGCTTAGGGCTGAGGGCTAAGGGCTGAGGGCAAAGGGGAGGGTGGAGAGAAAGTGTCGAGTAGCGGAGAGCTGGTCTTTGGTGCCGATGAACTCGAACGCCGTGGGGCTGACCGACAGCGTGCGGCCTCCTGCGGCGGCGCCGATGCCTTGCAGTAGCACCGGGCATTCGGCGATGAGACCGACGAGCGTCGCCCAGGCGGGCGTGTCGAGAATCATGATCACCTCCAGGGCGTCCCGGGCCTTCCAGGGCGTGCCTGCCCGCCAGTTTCTCGTCAACGTCGTCCGTAGCTCGCGAAGCATCTGCCTGGTCTCCAAATCCCCCGCCGACAACTCCGCAAGGACGACCAGCAACTGTTCGGCGGCGCCGAGGGCGACGTCGCGATAGAGCACCTTCCAGCCGACCTGGAAGACGGCGATCAGATCGGCTGGCGCGTCCCACGGCGCGGGCCAATGCTCGAGACCCAGGTTGCAGATGGCCAGCGTCGCGTCCATCGCTTCTTTCTCGGTGAACGGCCGTCCCTGCACCGGGCAGCCTGCAAGGAGGCTGTTCGCGAGATACCCGAACTCGTCCATCTTCGCGGGGTCCGCGGTTGCGAGAAACGCTTCGATGCGCGAGAGCCGCGAGGGCTCGCCGGACGCGGTCGATCCCGTCAACAGCGCGCGCGGCGGCGGCGTCACCACGCCGGCTTCGGTGAGCAGATCGACGACTTCGGCGATTGCCGCTTGCTCCTGCGGACCGCCCGGCTCGGATTCCGCTGCCGGCGCGGACCACTGAATCGCACGAAAGTACGCCGTTGCGATTGGACTGACCGGTGGAGGCGAGGGTTGATCGAGACGAAGCTCCCGCGCGGTCTGCAGAAACACACGCGCCTGTTCGGGCGCCACGTATCCGCTCGCCTCGCGGCGTGACTCGCGCCCGACCGCCAGATCGAACGTGTCCTGTTCGTCTCTGGCCAGCAGGTTGTCGAGGCCGTCGAGCTCGTAGCCGTCGTTCGACAGCGCGCGGCATCCGCGCATCACCCTGTGGAAATACTCCGGATGGCTGGCGTCGAGATAGAGGAGGAGATCGATGATCGTCGGCCACGCGTCACGGCGCTTCGCCTCGAGGACGTATCCGCCGAGATCGAACGTCTCGGCGTTCTTGTCGCCTCGGACTTGCGCGGCACGATCGAAAACGCGGAAGTGTCGTGCGAGCGCGGTGACGACCAGGCTCGCGTCCATCGCCGTGAGCTTCGCTGCAGCGACCTCGGCCCCGGCATCCATCAGGACCTCGAGCCAGGCGCCGAAGCGGCCGGCGTCGAGCTGCTCCTCGGCCCCCGGCCGCGGCGCCTTCCAGAGATCGAGATCGAAGACGCGGGCGAGTTGCGCCGGCGTCGCCAGGGCCACGACTTCGCTGCAGCCTTCGAGGCCGTAGGACTGGATCATCTTGTGGAGCAGCTCCGGCTGGAGCTGCGGGACGACCTGGGCGAGGGCAGGCGTCTCGAGAATCCGGCGTAACGCGGTCGTCTGTTTTTCGCGATCGCCGGCATTCGTCATGGGGGCTGCGATGATACGCGCCCGTCAGAGGAAGAAACAGTCTTGTAGGGTGTTGACGGCTGGGGGATAATTTAGATGCGGCCTTCCCCGGCCATCATGCCGCATCTCAGACTTTACGTTCCCGAAGAGTGGCTCGCGGATGATTTCCGGCAGTCCACCGGCTTCAACGCCGAGCGGCTCCTCGATCATCTCGTGACCGTCGTCGCCTCGCTGCGGATGCCGAATCCAAAGGCTCCGGGGGACGAGGTGCCGATGATCAACTTGAGCAATCTGAAGCACGCCATCATCCCGCTGCAGCACGCCCATGTCGGCGGGGACGCGAGCAAGCGCTTCCTCCACTGCACGCTGGCGGCCGGGAATGACACGCCGGGCCGGACCGCGGACGTGCGGGTCCGCGCCGCGAAGATCCTCGGCGACGAAATCGACAGGTTCGTGGGTGATCTGCCGGGCCTGGCGTCGGCCACCGTCCACGTGCAGGACATCGATCGCGACCGCGGCTACTCGACGACGGCGGAGCGGAAGAAAGCAGCAGCTGGCGGCTAGCAACTAGCAACTAGCAACTAGCAGCTGGCAACTAGCAGCTGGCAACTAGCAACTGGCAGCTAGGACCAGACGAACTTGGCCTGCAGGGCGCGCCAGTCGCTCTCGAGAATCGTCCAGAGCGCCTGGTCGAGGAACTCGCCGCGACGCTCGAACGACGCACGCAGGACCGCTTCCTGCTTCGCGCCGATCTTGTGCAGCGCGCCGTTGCCGCGGCCGTTGACCAGCGCCGCGCGCGCTTCGAGCCGGCGGACGCCGAGGACGTCGAAGGCGAACTTCAGCGTGAGCTCCGCGCCTTCCACGAAGATGCCCGAGCCCCAGTGTTCAGCGGCGAGCGCGAAACCCCACTCCGCCGTCTGGAAGTCCGACGACAGCGTGCGGACCTGAAACAGTCCAACGGCCACGTTCGAATCCCGCGGGACGACGGCGAAGCAGACGTAGAGACCCTCTGCCCGCTGGCGGTGCGTCCAGGCGATGAACTGCTCGAAGCCCTCGCGGGTGGTCGGCGGCGGCGAGATCAACTGCGCCACCTGATCGGTCGTGAGCGACGTGAACAGAGACGACGCGTCGCTGTCGTGGAATTCGCGCAGCGTCACGCGCGGTCCGGTGAGCGTCGGCACACCCGCGCGCCAGTTTCTGTCCGCGCACGGCGGCGCAGCGGCCGGCAACGCGATCACCGCCGCGTCCTCACGATCGGCGTGTCGAGGCATTCGCTGCATGTCGGTCGATGACGCGTGTTTCGCCGCGTCCCGCGTGGCGGCGTTCGACGTTGACGTTTGCCGACAGAAGGCCGAGCAACAGGGCGGCGACGACAGCCAGGGTCCGGGTAGCCATACGGGTCACGCTTAGAGCAACCCGTACGCCATTTAGAGGACTCTTTAGACATACGTCTATAAGAGTCACATAATCAGTATTTTATGAGCTGGATCTGTCTTCTATAAGGACACTAGAAGACAATATGGTCTGTTCCTACTTGAGACAGTGCAGGGGAATACACCCGTGAGAATCGCCAAAATACGGCCTATATACCGAGATTGTTTGAGGTTGTCGCGATATGGCACAGTTAAACCATTATCGAACATAATGTCATGTCAATTTCGTGGGTGAGTCTGGGCGCTAGAGGACTCGAACCTCTGACCTCGTGCGTGTGAAGCACGCGCTCTAACCAGCTGAGCTAAGCGCCCGAATGAAGCGGCCCAGAGATCATTCCGTATTTCCGTCGCCGGGGCAAGCGCGGAGAACGCGTATGCAGCTATTTCCGGCGCTCCGGCAGGCGGCGCTCCCGAGGGCCGTCGTAGTTGTGATCCTTCGGATCGATTTGGCGCAGGGGTTTCTGCCGCACGCGCTCTTCGTGGGCGTGCGCGATGAGGCCGGGCAGGCGCGACACGAGGAAGAGGGCGTTGCCCAGGTCGTACGCGAACCCCAGATCGCTCGCCACGGCCGCAATGGCGCCGTCCACGTTGACCGGCAGCTGCCGGCCGAGCTCCGAGACCTTCTTCGCCAGCACGCTCTCGACGGCGCGAATCAGCCGGACGTGTTCGCCTTCGAGCTCCAGCTCCAGCGCCATCTGGAACAGCCGCGCCGCGCGCGGATCGCGGGTGTGGACCCGATGACCGAACCCCGGCGGGGTTTCGTTGTTGCGCAGGCACTCCTCGACGAGCGCGTCGGCCGTCTGCTGGACCGACTTTCCGCCGCGCATCAGCGTCAGCCCGCCGTCGAGGAACTTCATGCACGACTCGATGTCGCCGCCATGTCGCGGACCGAACCCCAGAATGCCGGCGGCGACGGCGTCCTTGAGCGGGGCGCCCGAGGTCGCGACGTTTCGCGCCGCGAGCGTCGAGGGCGGCATGACGCCGTGATCGATCGACGACACCAGGATCGCGTCGAACATCTTCCCGATTGACGGCGTCGGCAGTTCGCCCATCAGCAGCAGGTAGACGGCCTCCGCAAACGTCAGCCGTCCCATCATCTCGTCGAGGCAATAGCCGCGGACGAGAATCTTGTCCGGCGCAATCGACGTCAGCGACGACTGCCAGCGTTCGTCTTTGGACATCGTTTCTCGTTTCTCGCGGCTCGTTGCTCGGGGCTCGTGGCTCGCGGGTCGTTACAGCGTTCCGTACAACCTGTCCCCGAAGTCGCCCAGCCCCGGCACGATGTATTTGTTCGCGTTCAGATGACTGTCGACCACCGGCGTGTAAATGGATACGTCAGGATGCTCGCGCTCGACCACCGTCACGCCCTCCGGCGCGGCGACGATGCACACGATGCGGACACGGGTGGCGCCGGACTGCCGGAGGAGCTCGAGCGCGGCCGACGCGCTCCCGCCGGTCGCGAGCATCGGATCGATCATCAAAACGTAGCTGCTCGACAGCCCGCGCGGCAGCTTCGAGTAGTACTGCGACGCAATCGCCGTGCTCTCGTCGCGCTGCAGGCCGATGTAGCCGACGCGCGCCGACGGCACGAGCTCCAGCACGGCGTCGAGCATCCCAAGGCCGGCGCGCAGCACGGGCACGACCACGACGTCGGCAGCAACGCGCGTCGCTTCCGCGGGGCCGAGCGGGGTCTGGACGGTCGACTTCGCCGTCGGGACGTCGCGCAGCGCTTCCGTCGCCAGCAGCACGCTGATCCGCGTCGCCAGCCGGCGGAACTCGTCGGGCGGCGTCGTCTTGTCCCGCAGCTGCGCGAGGGCGTCGTGCACGAGCGGGTGGTTGACCAGATGCAGCACGAGGCCTCGTATGTTAGCTGACGACGCCGATATGCGGGAGATTCCTGTACTGCTCGGCGTAATCGAGGCCGTAGCCGACGACGAAGTGATCCTCGATCGTGAAGCCGACGTATTCGACCCGCACGTCGATCTTGCGCCGCGACGGCTTGCTCAGGAGACACGCCGTTCGCAGCGACTTCGGGTTCCGCGCGCGCAGGATCTCGTGGAGATAGTGCAGCGTCAGCCCCGAGTCGACGATGTCTTCGACGATAATGACGTTGCGTCCGTCGAGCGTGAGGTCGAGGTCTTTCGTCAGCTTGACCTCGCCCGACGTCGTGGTGCCCTTGGCATAGCTGGACGTCGCCATGAAATCGAGCGACACCTTGCCGGGGATGTGCCGCACCAGGTCCGACAGGAAGATGAAGGCGCCCTTCAGCACCGCCACCAGGTGGACCTCGTCGGGGAAGTCGCGCCGGATCTCGGCGGCCATCTCGGCGACGCGCGCCTGAATCTGCTGTTCCGAAATCAGGATCTCTCGTGGGATCATAGGGACTCTTGAAACGCTTCGAGATTATTACCGAAAGCGACGCGCGCGTGCTGGAGAGCGGCGAAACCGTGATGCTGGCCAAAGGCGGCCATATCACGCCGCTGGCGGCCGATACCCTGAAAGAACGGCGGGTCACGGTCCTGCGCGAAGGGCAGGCGCCGGACGGCGCGGCGGCGCTCGTGCCGAAGGCCGACATCCGCAGCGTGGCCATTGCGAGCGACCACACGGGGATCGCGCTCCGCCACGTGCTCATCGGGTTTCTGCGCGGCCGCGGACTGGCGGTCAACGATCTCGGCACGCACACGGCCGACGCCGTCGACTATCCTGACGTCGCGGCCGGCGTGGCCAATGTCGTCGCCCGTGGCGAGGCCGACGCGGGCATCGTCATCGACGGGGCGGGCATCGGGTCGGCGATCGCGGCGAACAAGGTCAACGGCATCCGCGCGGTGATGGCGACGACCGAGACGATTGCGCGCTACTCGCGCGAGCACAACGGAGCGAACGTGCTCACGCTCGGCGCGACGCTCGTGACGAAAGAAGAAGCGCAGGCCATCGTGACGACCTGGCTGACGACGGCGATGCGCGAACCGCGGTACATCGCGCGGCTGGCGAAAATCGCGGCGCTCGAGAAACGCCCGACCTGAAGGTCGGGCCTACACCTGGAATCGGGGACGACGGGTGACACGAGAGGAACTGCAACGCGTAATCGACGTGATCGTGCAGGAGCTCGCGGCGGCGGGCACGCGTCCGAGCCTGCGGTGCCAGTGCCACGGCGTGCTCGACGACTGCTGCCCGGATCGCCTGAGCGGCGTCATCGACGCCGGCGCGACGCGCGTCGGCCTGCACGCCGCGGGAGGCGCGCCGCAGGGCGTCGCGTCGATGATCGATCACACGCTGCTCAAGCCGGACGCCACGCGTCAACAGATCGAAGAGCTCTGCCGTGAAGCGGCGCAGTTCAAGTTCGCGACCGTCTGCGTCAACCCGACGTGGGTGGCGACCTGCGCGCGTCTCCTGCAGGGCAGCGGCGTGCTGGTGTGTTCGGTCGTCGGCTTTCCGCTCGGCGCGACGACCGCCGACGTCAAAGGGTACGAGACGCAGCGCGCGATATTCGACGGCGCGCGCGAGATCGACACGGTCATCAACGTCGGCGCCCTCAAGTCCGGCGATCTCCGCGTCGTCGAAAAGGACATCGAGGCCGTCGTCGCCCCGTGCCGCGCGTGCGGCGCCCTGAGCAAGGTCATCATCGAAGCGGCGCTCCTGACCGACGACGAGAAGGTGACCGCGTGTACGCTCGCCAAGGCCGCCGGCGCCGACTACGTGAAGACGTCCACGGGCTTCGGCCCCGGTGGCGCCACGGCCGCCGACGTCGCGCTCATGCGCCGGGTCGTCGGCGCGGACATGGGCGTGAAAGCGGCGGGAGGCGTGCGGGATTTCGAGAGCGTCAAGGCGATGATCGCCGCCGGCGCCACGCGCGTCGGCGCCAGCGCGGGCGTCAAAATCCTCCAGCAAGCCGCCACAAAAGTTTCATAAAGATCGCCCGGTAAATAGGCGCGGGTGCGTCGACGTAGGTACCATTCGACGAATGCGCCTCACGCTTCCCGGCCTCGCGCGTTACGGGCTCGCCCTTGCCTCGGTTGCGCTGGCGATTCTGGTGCTCGAACTGCTCGGCTCGGGCGTCAACGCGCCGATCGCGGCGCAGGTGCTGCTGCTTGTCCTCATCATCGACGGGAGTCTCTTCGGACTCGGGCCGTCGGTTGTCGCCTCGACCGCCGCCGTCGCCGGCTTCTCGCGCTACTTCATTACGCCCACCGGGTTCGCGTACGGCGACCGCTTCGACTGGGCGCAGCTCATCTCGTTCATCCTCGTCGCGACCGTGGTCGGCGAGCTCGCGGCGAGAGCGGAGCGGCGGGCCAGGGAAGCGCACGAAGGCCGCCAGGAAATCGCGCGGCTCTATCAGGAACTGGAGACGGCGTTCGATCGCGCGAGCGAGGCCGAAGCGCTGCGCCGCAACGAACAGCTCAAAGCGGCGCTCCTCGACGCGCTCACGCATAACCTGCGGACGCCGCTCACCTCGATCAAGGCGTCGGTGACGGCGCTCATCGCCGCCAGCGGCGACGGGATGCTGTCGCGCGAGGGACGAGACGAGCTGCTGCACGTCATCGACGAAGAGACCGACCGGCTCAATCGCTTCATCGAAGGGCTGTCTGCGGCCGGCACCGGTTCGCAGTCGCTCGCGCCCAGACCGGTGGACGTGCACGAGATCCTGCGCGTGGGCCTGGCGCGCGCCGAGACGCTGACGCGCGACCACCAGGTGCTGGTGTCTGTCACGGAAAAGTTACCGACTCTCTCGGTGGACGCCGCGTCTATTACCGAAGTGCTCTACATCCTGCTCGACAACGCGAGCAAGTACGCGCCGCCGCGGTCCGAGATCCGCGTCTCCGCGGCCCCGACGGCCGACCGGCAGGTCGAGGTCGCGGTCGCGGATCAGGGCCCCGGCATCCCCGGAACCGCGCGGCTGCAGGTGTTCGATCGATTCTTCCGCGTGCCGGGGACGCAGTCCTACGATCCCCGCCGGAAAGGGATCGGCCTCGGCCTGTCGATTGCGCGCCGGCTCGTCGAAGCGCAGGGCGGCCGCATCTGGGTGGACGGCAGCGCGCCGGCCGGCACCACCATCCGTTTCACCGTACCGACAACGCAATCCGAATCGCTGAAGATTGGAGTGGCCTCATGATGTCCGCTGTCGCTGAAAAATCACGCGTCCTCATCGTCGACGATGAGCCGCAGATCACGCGTGTGCTGAAGACCGTGCTGACGAGCCAGGGATATCAGGTGCGCACCGCGTCGGAGGGGGAGTCGGCGCTCGCCAACTTCTCGGAGTGGCGGCCCGAGCTGGTCATCACCGATCTTTATATGCCGCATATGGACGGCATCGAGCTGTGCCGGCGCATCCGCGCGCAGTCGAACGTGCCGATCATCGTGCTGTCGGTGAAGGGCGAGGAGGGGACGAAAGTCGAAGCGCTCGACTCGGGCGCCGACGACTACGTGACCAAGCCGTTCGGCACCGACGAGCTGCTCGCGCGCGTGCGGGCCAATCTCCGGCGCGCCGCGCCGGGTGACGGCCTGAACGACGTCTCCTCGTTCGAGGCCGGCGACTTCCGCATCGACCTCGACGCGCGCCGCGTGCATGTCCGTGGCAACGAAGTGCGGCTGACGCCGAAGGAGTTCGAGCTGTTCGTCTACATGGCGCGCCACCCCAATCGCGTCCTCGGCCATCGCACGCTGCTCGAAGCGGTCTGGGGCGAGGCGTCGCAGGAACAGCCGGAATATCTGCGCGTCTTCATGGGCCAGCTGCGCAAGAAGCTCGAGCCGGATCCGTCGAACCCGCGGTACCTCGTCACCGAACCGTGGGTCGGCTACAAGTTCAGCCCTCAGGGGCAGGCGTAGTCATTCGTACATAGCGACCAAGTAAGAACGGGAGACCTGCACGGCGGCGCCGGACGTCGCCGCGCAGGTCTCGCGTTTTTTCGGGTGTTTCTTGTTCGTCCACTGATTACAGTTCTGGCCTCGCGCTTGCACGACAGCGCGCCGACAGACGACCCCTACGTCTGTCTCAAAAAAATCTCTTAATGTCTGGAGGCCGGATGCATCGGAGTCGGTGGACGTGTGTCGTCGTGTCGGTGATCGTGATGTTCGTGGGTGCGCGCGCGGCGGCGGCAGGCTTGTCGCCGTACGGAGGGACGCCGCTGCCCCTGCCCGCGACGATCGCCGCGGCCGACTTCGATAACGGCGGCGAGGGCATCGCGTATCACGACACGACGCCGGGGAACGCCGGTGGCGCGTACCGATCGACCGACGTGGATCTGCAGGCGAGCAGCGAGGGCGGCTACACGATCGGCTGGATTGGCGCGGGCGAATGGGTGAACTACACCGTCTCGGCGGCGGCTGGCAGCTACGTCGCCGCGATTCGCGTGGCGTCGCCGGCCGGCGGCGGCTCGCTGCACATCGGCTTCAACGGACCGAGCAATGTGTGGAAGACCGTGTCGGTGCCGGCGACCGGCGGGTGGCAGACCTGGACGACGATCACCGTGCCGGTGACGCTTGGCGCGGGCACGCAGCAGATGACGCTGCTCTTCGACACCGCGGGCTTCAACGTCAGCCGCGTCACGGTCTCGACGGCCTCCGGCGCGACGTCGACGCCCTTTGCCGGCAGCGCGCTCGGTCTCCCGGGCCTTGTCCTTGCCGAGAACTTCGACAACGGCGGAGAAGGCGTCGCGTATCACGACACGACGGCAGGCAACAGCGGCGGCGCGTATCGATCGACCGACGTCGATCTGCAGGCGAGCAGCGAAGGCGGTTACACGATCGGGTGGATTGGGGCGGGAGAGTGGGTGAAGTACTCCGTCAGCGTCGCGGCCGCCGGCCCCTACACCGCGACGCTCCGTGTGGCCTCGCCGTCCGGCGCGACGCTGCACATGAGCTTCGCCGGTTCGAGCAGTGTGTCCGTGCCGGTCACGGTGCCCGCGACCGGCGGGTGGCAGACGTGGACCTCTGTCAGCGTGCCGGTGACCCTCCCGGCCGGTCCGCAAGTCATGACGCTGTCGTTCGACACCGCCGGCGTCAACGTCGAAAACATCAACATCTCAGCGTCGACGACATCCGGCAGCACGCCGCCGCCCGCCACAACCGGCGGCACGTGGATCGTCAACGCCGGCGGCAATCTGCAGGCCGCGCTGACGGGTGCCCAGCCCGGCGACACGATCGTCCTTCAGGCGGGCGCGACCTTCACCGGCAACTTCGTCCTGCCGGCGAAGTCGGCCTCGTCGACGGCGTACATCACCATCACCAGCTCCGCCCCGGCGTCGAGCCTGCCGGGGGCGACGACGAGAATGACGCCGGCCTACGCCGGGGCGCTGCCAAAGATTCAGTCGCCCAACAACGAACCCGCGATCGCGACGCAGGCGTTCGCGCATCACTATCGTCTGCAGTACCTGGAACTGCGCGGGAACGTGAAAGGCATGGGCGACATCCTCGACTTCGGCGACGGGTCGGCGGCGCAGAACTCGCTGGCGATGGTCCCGCACCACCTCATCGCGGATCATCTCTATATTCACGGCGATCCCACCTACGGCCAGAAGCGCGCGATCGGCCTCAACAGCGCGTCGACGAGCATCACCAACTCCTATATCGCCGGCATCATGGCCAACGCGCAGGACTCGCAGGGCATCTGCGGCTGGAACGGCCCCGGTCCGTTCACGATCGCCAACAACTACATCGAGGCCGCCGGCGAGAACGTCCTGTTCGGCGGCGCGGATCCCGCCATTCCCGAGCTCGTGCCGTCGGACATCACGCTGACGGGCAACTACGTCACGAAACAGCTGGCGTGGAAGGGGAGTGCCTGGAGCGTGAAGAACATCCTCGAGTTCAAGAACGCGCAGCGCGTCTCGGTCGACGGCAACGTCTTCGAATACAACTGGCTCGCGGGACAGGCCGGCTATTCGATTGTCTTCACGCCGCGCAACCAGGGCGGCAAGGCGCCGTGGTCGGTCGTCCAGCACGTGACGTTCACCAACAACATCGTCCGGCACGTGTCGAGCGCCATCAACGTTCTCGGCACCGACAACATCTACCCGAGCCAGCCGACCAACGACATCACGATCCGCAACAACGTCTTCGAGGACGTGAGCGCCGCGAAATACGGCGGCGACGGCCGCCTCATCCTCATCAACGGAGGCTCCGGCGTGACCGTCGATCACAACACGGTGCTTGCGGACGGATCGAGCGTCGTCTATGCCGGCGGGGCGTCGGCGCCGGCGTTTGTCTTCACCAACAACATTCTCCAGAACAACGCCTGGGCGATCATGGGCAACAACGCGAGCCCGGGCAACGGGACGATCGCGGCGTTCTTTCCGGCGAGCCGGTTCCAGGACAACGTCATCGCCGCCGCGCCGGCGTCGACGTATCCGACGGGAAACTTCTATCCGGGAAGCCTGTCTGCAGTCAGCTTCGTGAACCTGACAGGCGGCAACTACCGGCTGTCCTCGTCGAGCCCGTACAACAACGCGGGCACCGACGGAAAGGACGTCGGCGCCGACGTCGACGCCATCAACGTCGCAGCAGGGACGAGCTACTGAAACACTCAGTCGAGTTTGGAGGGCTGGATGCCTTTGACCGCCTCGTCGTAGCCGCGGTTGTGCTTCGAGACGATTCCCTCGCGCTCGAGCCGCTGGTCGATGTCGTTGCTGTCGCGAATGCGATCGTGCTCGGCCTGCGAGTCGTCACCGGGCGGCGGCGTGTCGATCACATCGTCGAGCTCCGAGTCGGTGTGTGCCATGGGTCACCTCTTCACCGACACCAGAGCAAGCACGATACCGGACCGGCTCGCCATCCGAAGCTCGAGCGCGTCATCGTAAGCGAGAGCGAAGGATGGAGCGGGCTACGGGGATCGAACCCGTGTCCGAGGCTTGGGAAGCCTCTGTACTACCATTGTACTAAGCCCGCCCGGCCAATCATTCTAGCTCAAGGCCCGGCTGCTCCGGCGGGTAGGTCAGCTCGTTGCCGCGCACCCGCAGGAACGGCGTGAACGTGTGCTGTGAAGGCGCCGCGCTGCCGGTGATGTGCAGCACGCGCCATCCGGCGTGCGTCAGCGCGTCGGCGATGAGAAAGCGGTGACAGCGCCACGGCACCGCTTCGGCACACATGATCGCCGTCGTCTTCTCTCCGGCAGTCGCGATGAGTGACGCGAGCGCGGCCTTGAACTCACCCGTAGCCATGTGATCCGCGTAGCCGCGGAACGACTTGTTCCGCCAGCCCGTGTTTTTCGAGTCCCTCGCTGCGCGACGGCGGCCGCCGAGACGCGGCTCGTGCACGTAGGCAATTCCCGCAACGTTCAGCGAGTGCTGAAGCTCGTCACGTCCGAACTGCGGGTTCGTACGCGATCCCGGGAAAAGACGCACGTCGACCAGTTGTTCGATGCGGTGTTTCTGAAGGAGTGCGAGAAAGTCTTCGATTGGCCTGTTGGAATGGCCGATCGTGTAGATCGTCACGATCTGATTATTGCAAGGACCTCGTCGCGCTTCTGCGCCATCTTCTCCGCCGTCGTCGCCTCGAGGTTGAGGCGGAGCAGGGGCTCGGTGTTGGACGGCCGGACGTTGAAGTGCCAGTCCGGGTATTCGACGGAGATGCCGTCCATGTGCGCCTGTTTGCCGTCGGCGTATTTCTTGCCGATCTGCTCGAGCTTGGCGCCGACGTGATCCATGTGCGCCAGCTTCGTGTTGATCTCGCCGGAGATGAAATACTTCTCGCGCAGCGGCGCGAGCAGCTCGTGCAGGCTCTTGCCCTGCCGTGACATGAGCTCCAGCATGAGCAGCGCCGGAATGATGCCGTTGTCGGCGTAGAAGTTGTCGCGGAAGTAGTAGTGGCCCGTGACCTCGCCGCCGAACACGGCATTGGTCTCCCGCATGCGGCGCTTGATGAATGCATGGCCGACGCGGTTCATGAGCGCCTTGCCGCCGTGCGCGGCGACGATGTCCCTGACCGCGAAGCTCGCCCGGAGGTCGTAGATGATCGTCGAGCCGGGCTGCTTCAGGAGGAAGGCCTGCGCGAGCAGCGCCGTGACGAAATCGCCCGCGATGAACTCGCCGGTGCCGTCGATGAAGAAGCACCGGTCCGCGTCGCCGTCCCAGGCGATGCCGATGTCGGCCTTCTGCCGGATCACTTCTTCGGTGATGTCGCGCCGGTTTTCCTCGATGAGCGGGTTGGCTTCGTGATTGGGGAAGTTGCCGTCGATCTCGAAGCACAGTCTCGTTGTCTTGCAGGGCAGCCGGTCGAAAATTCTCGGCGCGGCGATGGCGGCCGTGCCGCTGCCGGCGTCGAGGACGACGTTGAACGGCTTGATGATCGTCGGATCGATGAACGACATCACGTGCTTGACGTACGGCTCGATGACGTCGCGGTGCGTGATCTCGCCGCGCTTGTGCGCCGGCTTCGGCAGCTCGCCGGACGTGATCATGTCGCGGATGTCGTTGATGCCGGCCTCGCCGCTGAGCGGAAACGCCCCCTCGCGGACGAGCTTCATGCCGTTGTACTGCTTCGGATTGTGCGACGCCGTGATCTGCGCGCCGCCCGAGTGGTTCGCGCTGGCCACGGCGAAATACATCATGTCCGTCGACAGCATGCCGTAGTCGAGGACGTCCACACCCTGTTCGGTGACGCCGTCCACGAACGCCGCCTTGAGCGCCGGCGAGGAGAGCCGCATGTCGTGGCCGACCGCGATCTCGCGCGAGCCGAGGTACGTCGCAAACGCGGTGCCGATGGCCTTTGCGCCCTCTTCGTCGATGTCCTGTGGATAGATGCCGCGGATGTCGTAGGCCTTGAAGATCTCTGGGTTCAGCTTCACAGTTTGCTGTAGTCGGTGAGGACCGACTTGTCTCCGAGAACGGCGCCGTTGTCGACAATCGCGCTGCGGCCGACGTGGCAGCTGCGACCGAGCACCGAGTTACGGACGATGGCTTCCTGGCTCACGCGCGAGTCGGCCCAGATGATCGCGCGTTCGATGACGGCGTGCTCTTCGATGTGGCAGTGCCGCCCGATGACCGAGTAGGGCCCGACGCGGGCGCCGGCCTTGACGACGGCTCCGTCGTCGATGAAACAGGGTCCTTCGACGACCGCGCCTTCTTCGATCCGCGCCGTCGAGGAGACGCAGGCGGACGTCCCATCCGAAAACGGGGCGGCGTGGTAGCGGCGGTCCATGATGTCGCGGTGGACCTGCATGTACTTCTCGGGCGTGCCGATGTCGATCCAGTAGCCCTTGTAGACGTAGGCGACGAACGTCTCGCCACGCTCGATGAGCGACGGGAAATAGCTGCGCTCGATCGAATACGGCTCGTTCGGCGGAATCCGGTCGAACGTGCCGGGCTCGAGCACGTAGATGCCGGCGTTGATCGTGTCGCAGGTGATCTGCTTCGGGTCCGGCTTCTCGATGAAGCGGCGGACGTTGCCGCGCTCGTCGGTTTCCACGAGGCCGTAGGCGGTCGGATTCTCGACCGGCGTCAGCACGATGGTCGCCTTCGCCTTGCGCTCGCGATGCAGCGCGATGACGGCGCCGAGATCGACCTCGGTCAGGACGTCGCCGTTGAACACGACGACCGAGTCGCGCACCTGATCCGCGGCGTACCTGATGGCCCCGCCCGTGCCGAGGGGCGCGGGTTCGACCATGTACCGCAATGACAATCCTGTATCTCCGCCGTCGCCGAAGATCTCTTCGATCCGCCGCGGCTGGTAATTGAGGCTCAGGATAACTTCATCGATCTCGGAGACTTTCTTTATGAGATCGAGCTGAAATTGCAGAAACGGCCGATCGAAAATCGGGACGATGGGTTTGGGCGTGTGGATGGTGAGCGGGCGGAGACGCGTGCCCTTGCCGCCTGCGAGCAGGATCGCTTTCATCGCAACCCACCGATGTTATCATGTGCGGAAGCACGTGATGAACCTGCCGAATTCGCTGACGATCAGCCGCATCTTCCTGGTGCCGCTGCTCGTGGTGGTGCTGCTCACGAACTTCGAAGGCCGCAACATCTGGGGCCTGCCGACGGAGCTGGTCGGCGCGGCCATCTTCGGCCTGGCCTCGATTACCGACTGGCTCGACGGGTATCTGGCGCGCCGCCGGAAGCAGATCACGATGCTCGGGCAGGTCATCGATCCGCTCGCCGACAAGCTGCTCACCTGCGCCGCGCTGATCTCCCTCGTGCGGATGGACCTGGTGCTGCCGTGGATTGCGACCGTCATCATCGGGCGCGAGTTCGCGGTGACGACCCTGCGCAGCGTCGCCTACGCGCGCGGCGTGTCGATTCCCGCCTCGCCGATGGGGAAGATCAAGATGGTGGGGGAGGTCGTGGGCATCCTCGCGCTGATTCTCGCCCACGGCTCCGACGGCCTGCGTTTTCCGCTCTACTGGATCGGCCAGGCCTCGCTCTGGCTCGTCATCGTCGCCGCGCTATGGTCGGCGCTCGACTACTTCCGCCGTTTCAACGTCGTGCTCAATCCGCGCGTCGCTGACTTTGCGGCCGCCGCACGCGGTCATCATTCGGACAACCGGAAGGCCGGCTAGCCCGCGGCAGCTCGACTGCTGCCGGATTTCCTCGGGCGTCGGGGGCGGCACCTGGGCGCCGTCGGCCGTTCGCGGCACCAGGACGTCGCCGACAAACAGGGCGTCGCGCGCGCTCGTGATGCGCACGACGGTCATCTGCGGTCCAATCATCACCGCCACCGCTTCGCCAATCCGCTTCAGAGGATTGCTCGCCAGCTTGAGATCGCGATAGACGGCGAACCGCGTGCCCACGCGGAGGCTGTAGTCGAGACCGTGATCGATCGTCGCGAACTCGTTGGTGCCGATCGACATCCGTCCGAGCTCGCCATGGAGCACACGCGAATACGCCTCGAAGTTCAGCTCGCTCTGGATGAGCGGCGGCATCGGCGCGCCTTCCAGGACGACGGGCGGGACGAACGGTTCGAGGTAGTCGCCTCCCCGCATCTCGGTGCACGTATGTTCCGGGCTCACGAGCGCCATCGTCTCGTTCACCGACACCACGCGGACCCAGCCGGTCGTCTGGACGCTGTGGGGCAGCTTGTCGTTGACCGTCTCGGCGCCGCGCACGATGCGCCGGACGTAATAGAGGTTGTTGACCTTGACGTCGTGGTTGGTGCCGCCCGACAGGACGAGGACTTCGGGGGTGCCGAAAAGGTCACGGTTGATGACGTCCTGCGATCCGACGATGTGCAGGGCGTTGGGTGGATCGAGCGCGACAATCGGCGGCGACGCGCAGGCAACGGCCTTCTGCAGGGACGTCAGCGAGTCCGCTGCCGGATTCTGAGCCGAGACAGACGACGCAACCGAGAGCACTGACGCGCAGGCCAGTGCAACCGTCCGGGAACTCATCGATCCTCCTATGACTTCTTTTCGTTCGATCCCGGCTCCGCCTTCAGTTCGGCGATGCGTTTCTGAGCATCCTGCAGATGCTCGCTCTTCGGGAATTCGGTCACGAGCTTGTCGTAATAGGGGAGCGCCTGGGCCTTCGAGTTCGCCTTGAGATAGGACTCGGCGAGGTAGAAATACACCTCGTCGCGGTTCGAGTATTCGGGATCGTTCTTGAGCAGCGTGGACAGCCGGTCGATCGACCCGCGGTACCACTTCGAACGGTAGTAGAACAGGCCGACCTGGAAGTCGGATTTGCCGAGCCGGTCGAGCGACTCGCGCAGCCGCGCCTTCGCCTCGGGCATGAGCGGGCTCATCGGATAACGGGCGACGAAGTTCTGGAACTCGCGGATGGCGTCGCGGGTCTCCGACTGGTCGCGCTCGGGCGCGCGCATCTGCTTGAAGTGCGTCATCCCGAGTTTGTACTGCGCGTAGTCTGCGCGCTTGTTCGTCGGATAGAACGACAGGAACTCGCGGTACTCGTTCATCGCGAGGACGAGGTTGTCGGCGCCGCCTTCTTCCAGATACGTATCGCCGACGGCGAGCTTCGCGTCTGGGCGGAGCGGACTCTGCGTGTAGGTCTCGACCACCTGCTTGAAGTACTCGCGCGCCGTCAGCCACTTCTTCGCCTTGAGCGCGGTGTCGCCCTTGTCGAAGAGAAACTTGTCGGGCTCCTGCGTGCCTGCGGGCACGACCTGGCGTGACGCCGTCGAGGCGCACCCGGCGGCGCCGAGGACGGCGACGAGAGAGACGAGCGACACGATGACAGACAGCTTCTTCACAGCACTCCCGATAACCAGCTGAACTCCGCGGCCAGCCCTTCTTCCAGGCCGACGCGCGGCGCAAATTCCAGATCCCGGCGCGCCAGCGACGTGTCGGCGTACGTGTGCCGCATGTCGCCCTTCTGCGCGTCGCCTCGTTGCACGATGAGCTGGCGGCCTGTGACACGCGTCATGATCTCGAGGACCTGATTCATCGAGACTCGCGAGCCGCCACCAATATTGTACACGTGCCCGGGGACGCCCTTCGACGCTGCAGCAATCGTCGCGCCGACCGCGTCGTGCACAAACGTAAAATCGCGCGTCTGCTCGCCGTCGCCGTACAAGCTGATGGGTTCCTGACGAATAGCGGCGCGGAGAAACCTGTGGAAGCCCATATCGGGCCGCTGGCGGGGTCCGTAGACGGTGAAGTAGCGCAGCGCGACCGTGGGCACGCGGTGATTAACGTAATAGAGATAACAAAGCTGTTCCGCGGCGAGCTTGCTGACCCCGTACGGCGAGACCGGCTGCGGCAGCGCGTCTTCCTTCATCGGCATCGCGACGTTGTCGCCGTATACGGAGGAACTGGAGGCGTACACGAGCCGTTCAATGTGTTCGGCCCCTGCCACCGCTTCGAGCAGGACCTGCGTCGCTTCGATGTTGTTGACGGTGTAGACCGCGAAGTCGCGGCCCCAGCTTTTTCGCACGCCGGCCTGCGCCGCCAGATGAAAGACGTGCGTGCGATCGCTCAGAAGCGACCTGAGATCCGCATTCTGTATCGTCGACTCGACGAACGTGAACCGCGGGCCTTTCAGGAGTCCCGCGAGGTTGCGTTCCTTGATCGGACGCGGATAGTAGTCGGCGAAGCAGTCGAGGCCGACGACGTCGGCGCCGCTCGCGACGAGCTGCTCCGCGAGCGTCGATCCGATGAACCCGGCCGCGCCGGTGACGAGCGCCTTCACGCGAAGAGTCCTTTGACGCGATCGGGCAGACGGCAGGGCCGTCCCTCGCGATCGATCGTCGCATGCACGGTGTGGCCGGTGACGAGCAGCTGGCTGTCGGCGGCGCGCATGACCTCGTAGCTGAATCGCACCCGCGCCGGCGATACGAGATCGCCGGCCACATGGATGTCCAGCTCGTCGTCGTAACGGGCCGGCTGCCGGTATTCGGCGTGCGCTTCGATCACGGGCAGCGACATTCCTTCGGCCTCCATCTCGCGATACGTCCAGCCGTGACTGCGCAGCAGATCCGTCCGGCCGACTTCAAACCACACGAAGTAGTTGGCGTGGTACACGACGCCCATCTTGTCGGTTTCGGCGTACCGCACGCGCACCCTCGACGTCGAACGCGGGACACGACTCACGTGGGCAGTGCTGCCACGGCGGCGGCCTTGAGTTCGCGCGCGGCCTTCTCGGGATCCGGCTTGCCGAAGATGGCATTGCCGGCGACCAGCATCCGCGCGCCGGCCTTGACGACGCGGCCGACGGTGGTCATGTCGATGCCGCCATCGATCTCGACCAGGCCCGTATTGCCCGCGCTGTCCAGCAGGGCGCGCACCTCCGCCACCTTAGACTCGCTGCGCGGGATGAAAGACTGCCCGCCGAAGCCGGGGTTCACCGACATGACGAGCACGAAGTCGACGTCGCCGGCGACCTCGCTGATGTCCACCACCGGCGTCGACGGGTTGAGCACGACACCCGCCTTCACGCCGAGCCCCTTGATCGCCTGAATCGTCCGGTGCAGATGGGGCAGCACTTCGACGTGGACGGAGATCATCGCCGCGCCGGCCTCCGCGAACGGGCCGATGTACTTGTCGGGGTCGGTGATCATCAAGTGGACGTCGAGGGGAACCGTCGCGACCTTCTTCAGCGACTTCACGACCGGCGGGCCGATCGTGATGTTCGGGACGAAGTGGCCGTCCATGACGTCCACATGAATCAGGTCGGCGCCCCCGCGCTCGGCGGCGGCGACCGCGTCGCCCAGCCGGGCGAAATCGGCCGACAGGATCGAAGGCGCTAAGAGAATGCTCACCGGCTGACCTCGAGGGATATCGGTTCGCCGGGCCGAATCTGAAAGCCGGGCTGCGGATTCTGCCGGAGGACGATTCCGGCGGCGATGCCGGGGTACGGCGACGAGCTGACGACCGACGCGCGGAACCCGCGCTGGCGCAGCGCCTCGGCCGCGCGGTCGCCGTTGACGCCGATCAGATCCGGCATGACGTAGGTGGCGCCACGCTCGGCCCGGTTCACCAGCAACGCGACGCTGGCGCCCGCCGTCTTTGCCGGCGGCTGCTGCGCGATGACGGCATCGGCTGGGTAGTCCTCGGATCGAATTTCCGAAATGGCCGCGATGGCGATGCCGCCCTGTGCCAGCCGCGCCTCGGCGATGCGCTGATTCTCACCGGCCACGCCCGGGACGTTCGACGCGCGCGCGCCGGCGCTGACCCACACGCGTACGGTCCGCTGCTGACGCGAGGTCGCACCAGCCGCGGGGTCCTGCGCGATGACGCGGCCTGCCGGAATCCGTGGGTCCAGCCGCTTCACGTCGTCGACTTTGAGCGTCAGCCCAAGCTCGCTGATCATCGCGCTCGCATCGGCGGTGGTCCGGTTGGAGAGGTCGGGCACCCGGACCTCACGGGAACGCAGCGCGTACTGCAGCGAGCCGACGGCGAAGACAATGTAGGTCGCGACGAGCGAGGCGGCGAGGATCAGAGCCTTGCCGGCTCCGTAGACGCGGCTGCGAAGGGCCATTCGGTGGGACAAATCGTACCACGTCCGGCTGAAGCCGGACGCCACCAGAATGGCCGCCGGACGCTACGCCCGGCGAAAGACGGCGCCGAAGAAGCACTCGAGGGCGTGTTCGTCGGGAGACGTCCTCAGCCGGCCGCGTTGGTCGACCACGGCTTCCGGGACGCCGGGGATCGATCGGGTATCCACCGCGGCGAACGCCGGCATGCTCGCGAGAAACGCATCCGCCACGTCGTCGTTCTCCTCCGGCTCGCTCGAGCAGGTCGAGTAGATCAGCCGTCCACCAGCGCTCACGCAGGCCGCAGCGTGGCCGAGCATCGCCCTCTGCGCGGACGCCAGGGCCTGGAGATCCGACTCCTGTCGCCGCCACCGGATGTCCGGATCGCGTCTCAGGGTGCCGAGGCCGGAGCACGGCACGTCCACCAGCACGCAATCAAACGTCTCGCGGAACGGCAGCGGCCGCGCGACGTCTGCCTGAATCACGCGGACGTTCGCGGCGCCGCTGGCCGCGACGGTTCGCGTCAGCAACGCCACGCGCGCGTCGCGCACATCGCACGCGACGACGAGGCCGGTGCCGGTCATCGCCGCCGCCATCGCGGTCGTCTTGCCGCCGGGCGACGCGCAGGCGTCGAGCACGCGCGGTCCGGGATTCGGACCGGCAAGGAGCGCGACAAGCTGCGACGCTTCGTCCTGGACGACGAAGGCGCCCTCGGCGGCCGCCGCGCTCTGAAGCGCGCGCCCTTCGGTCACGATCAGCGCGTCGGGCGCCCAGCGTCCCGGCGTGACCAGGACGTCGTCACGATCGAGTCGCGTCGCGAGCGCATCCGCCGAGATCTTCAGGCGGTTGGCGCGCAGGGTCAGCCGTGCGGGCTGGTTGTTGAACTGCATCCACTTTTCGGCGCGGTCGAAGCCCAGGCGGTCATACCACCGTGCTGCCAGCCAGCGAGGATGTGACAGCGTGATCGACAAGTACTCGAGCGCGGCGTCGCGGTTGGATGCATCCGCCGGGCGCGCCGGCAGCGGGAGCGCGTGCCGCTGGCGCGACAGCGATCGAAGGATCGCGTTCACGAAGCCCGACGCGCTCTTCTTCTTCGCACGACGCGTCAGATCCACGGCGTCGTCGACGATGGCGGCGGCAGGGACGCGCGTGAGATGGAGCAGTTGATACGCGCTGAGCCGCAGGATGGTGATGACCTCGGCGTCGATGCGATTGAGACCACGATTGGCAAATGTGGTGATGAGGTGATCGAGTGAATTGCGCTGGCGGAGGACGCCGGTCGCGATTTCTCCTGCGAGCGCTTTGTCGCGGTCATCGGCGAGCGATTCGCGTTCCGCGGCGAGAGCCGTGGCGAGGTCGGTGCGGCCGCTGTCGAGCGCGCGCAGGATGTTGAAGGCCGCGACGCGGGCCCGGGCGATCATGCCGAAGGCTGGAGTACGGTGCCCGGCGTCAGTGGATGGCCGGCGAGGAACTCGCGCGCCGGGAGCGGGCGGCCGCCTTCGGCCTGGAGGCCGATGAGGTCCAGCAGTCCGTCGCCGGTCGCGACGCGAATGCCTTCGGCCGTCGCATGGAGGATTGTTCCTGGCGGCTTGCCCGATGCCGCCGTGACCGTCCGCGAGTGGTGAAGGATGAGCCGCTTGCCGTTCGCAAACGTCACGGCATGCGGCCACGGATGCAGACCTCTAATAAGGTCGTGAATCCTGGTGGCAGGCCAATGCCAGTCGATCCGGCCGTCGTCTCTTGCCAGCCGAGGCGCGTACGTCGCGGCGGCGTCGTCTTGCGGCGTTTCCGTGGCGCGACCGGCCGAAATGTCATCGAGGGTGCGAACGAGCAACTGTGCTCCCACCCCGGCGAGCTCGCGTTCCAACTCGTCGCTTGTCTGCTCGGCGCCGATCGGCACGTGTTCGACGGAAATCATCGGCCCGGCGTCGAGCGCCTTCACCATCCGCATGATCGTGACGCCGCTCTCACGCTCGCCGTTGATGATGGCGCGGTGCACGGGCGCCGCGCCCCGATAGCGCGGCAACGCCGACGCGTGGACGTTGATCATTCCGAGCCGGGGTGTGTCGAGCAGTGGCTGCGTCAGGATCTGTCCGTATGCGGCGACGACGGCGATGTCGGCGGTGAGGGCGGCGAGCTCGGCGGCAAACTCCGGCGTCTTGACCGAGGCCGGCTGCAGGACGCGCAGTCCCGCCGCGGTCGCGGCTTCCTTCACCGGAGACGCCGTCGTCTTCTGTCCGCGGCCGCGCGGACGATCCGGCTGCGTCACCACAGCGGCGACGTGATGCGAAGACGCGAGCAGCGCGCCGAGTGTCGGCACTGCGAACGCCGGCGTGCCGAAGAAGACGATTACCATTTGCCTGCGCGCGTCAGCTTCTTGATCTTGCGGACGATCATCTCGCGCTTCAGGCCGCGCAGGTGGTCGATGAACAGCTTTCCGTCGAGATGATCCATCTCGTGCTGGAACGCGCGCGCCAGCAGGCCCGTGCCTTCGCGTTCGTGCGCGGTGCCTTCACGATCCAGTCCCTTGATGATCGCCCTCGTCGGCCGGACGACCGTCGCTTCGAATCCCGGGACGCTCAGGCAGCCTTCTTCTTCGAGCTGCATGCCGTCGCGCGACACGAACTGCGGGTTGATCATGACAATCAGCCCGTGCGGATCGCGCCCGAGCGAGATGTCGACGACGAAGATGCGCAGAGGGACGCCCAGCTGCGGCGCCGCCAGCCCCACGCCCGGCGCCGCGTACATCGTCTCGATCATGTCGTCGATCAGCGCGTCGATGTCCGACGTGAGCGCCCCGACCGGGGCGGCCTTTTCCTGCAGTGCGCTCGCGCCGTATTTCAGAATTGGACGGATCACGACGCTAAACGCAGAGATCGCAGAGATCGCGGAGAAGAAACTACTCTGGAAAACCGTTCACTACCCGCCTGATGCCATCTCGAACCAGTGCGCCAGCGTGGAAATTGATCAACAGCCCCACCGGGCACTTTCCAAATCGTAGATACGAAAGCAGTTGGACTGAATGAACGCGTTCGAGGCGCTCGATAGCCTTGACCTCGACAATCACCGTGCCCTCTATCAGGAGGTCGAGTCGATATCCGCAATCCACTCGCTGACTTTTGTAAACGACGGGTAGTGGTTTCTGCCGCTCGACGCTCAGCCCGCGACTGGCAAGCTCGATTGCGAGACACGCCTCGTACGCATTCTCTAATAATCCAGGACCAAGTTCGTGGTGCACTTCCAGCGCCGCACCGATGATGCGTTCCGTAAGCGCGTTGAGCTCTTCCTTCACGGCTATCGCGCAATGCAAGAACCATGGCAAAGGAACCGTTCAGAAAAGAGGATTGGTGTTCTCTGCGATCTCCGCGATCTCTGCGTTGATCGTCGTGGTCAGGATCTCGCAAAACGAGCAGACGTCTTCTCGCGAAAGGCTTTCCAGTTCGCCTGCAGCTCGTCAACCGAATCCGCGCCGAACTTTTCCGTCAGCGCATCCGCCAGCACGAACGCCACCATGGCTTCGGCGACCACCGCCGCGGCGGGGACGGCGCAGACGTCGCTGCGTTCGATCGCCGCCGGACTCTCTTCCATCGTCGTCAGATCGATCGAGCGGAGCGGCTTCATGAGCGTCGCGATCGGCTTCATGTAGATCGACACGCGCAGGTCTTCGCCGTTGGTGACGCCGCCTTCGAGGCCGCCGGCGTTGTTCGTGGGCCGCGTGACGTCGATGCCCGTGACGGCCCGGGCGCCGCCGCGCGGGAGGATCTCGTCGTGGATCTTCGAGCCGGGGAGGGAGGCGACGTCCGGACCCCGGCCGATGCCCACCGCTTTGATCGCGGGGATCGACATCAGCGCCTGCGCCAGGCGGCCGTCCAGCTTGCGATCCCACTGGACGTAGCTGCCGAGGCCGGGCGGCACGCCCCGGACGATGACCTCGAACGCGCCGCCCATGGTGTCGCCGGCGTCGCGCGCGCGATCGATCTCGGCGATCATTTCCTTCTCGACGCCGGTATCGACACAGTGGAGCGGTGAGTCGGCCGGAATCGCGCGCGCCTCTTCGAACGTCACGGCGAGCGGATCCGGAAGGCTGATGGCGCCGAGCGTGAACACGTGGCTGGCGATGGGAAAG
>JADMIO011560684.1_pt1 | contig 40913 bp, 43 predicted proteins | sample 8958161 | NCBI WGS metagenome assembly JADMIO01 (sample SAMN16585339, study PRJNA669376) | soil metagenome | isolation source: Crop rotation soil | place: USA: Cullars Rotation, Alabama | collected 2011
GCCGCGACTTCAAGTCACGTGAATTCCAAGCTTCGGATCCCACTGTGCTGGAAAGGCCTACCTGTGCTGGTGCTCCGGTGAGCGGCTCACCGCCATGCGGGAGGCGCAGCAGCGCGCCAAGCAGCCCACCGGCTACGACCGCCGCTGCGTCGGCCTCACGGTGGACGAGCGGCGCGAGCTCGACGGCTTCAGCCAGACCCCCGTCGTGCGGATGCTCGTGCCCGACGACGCGCCGCTGACCTTCACCGACCTCATCCGCGGCGAGGTCTCCGCCCCCCGCCCCGACGACCAGGTGATCCTCAAGGCCGACGGCTTCCCGACCTACCACCTGGCCGTCGTCGTCGACGACCACCTCATGGGCATCACCCACGTCGTGCGCGGTGAGGAGTGGATCTCCTCGACGCCCAAGCACCTGCTGCTGTTCGACTGGCTCGGCTGGGAGCGCCCGCAGTTCGCCCACATGCCGCTGCTGCGCAACGTCGACAAGTCCAAGATCTCCAAGCGCAAGAACCCGGCCGCCCGCCTGACCTGGTTCGGCGAGCAGGGCTACCTGCCGGAGGCGCTGCTCAACTTCCTCGGCCTGCTGGGCTACTCGCAGCCCGACGGGTCCGAGGTCTTCGACCTCGCGACGTTCACCCGCGACTTCGACTGGTCCCGGGTCAACACGGTCGGCCCGGTCTTCGACCTCGACAAGCTGGGCTGGCTCAACGGGGAGTACGTCCGGGCGCTCCCGCCCGCGGAGTTCGCCTCGCGGTCGCTGCCCTACCTGTCCGGGGTGCTGAGCGACCCGCCCACCACGGACGAGCTGGCCGTCGTGGACGCCCTCGTCCCGCTGGTGCAGACCCGCGTCGCGCTGCTCACCGAGCTGCCCGCGCTCGTCGGCTTCTTCTTCGTCGACGAGGACGACTTCGTCGTCGACCCGGCGGCCGCCGCCAAGTCCCTCGCCGGCGCGGGGGAGGTGCTCCTGGCCGCCGCCGACGCCCTCGAGCCGCTCGAGGAGTGGACGACCGAGACGGTCCAGGGCGCCCTGGACGCCGCGCTCATCGAGGGCCTGGGCCTCAAGCGGGGCAAGGCCTACACGCCCGTGCGCGTCGCCGTCTGCGGCGCGTCCATCGCCCCGCCGCTGCCGGAGTCCATGGCGCTGCTGGGCAAGGACCGCGTGCTCAGGCGCCTGCGGGCCGCGGCGTCCTGAACCTGGTTTGGGGGCGGGCGGGGCGTCCGCTAGAGTGCTTCGCGGCGCGCTGCTCGGCTTCGGCCGCGTGGTTCCCGGTGGGGTATGGGGTAATTGGCAGCCCGACGGTTTCTGGTTCCGTTAGTCTTGGTTCGAGTCCAGGTACCCCAGCGCAACGGCAAGACCTGCACGTCAGCACGCACAACTGCACACCTAGGGCCCCGTCGTCTAGCGGCCTAGGACGCTGCCCTCTCACGGCAGTAGCGAGGGTTCGAATCCCTTCGGGGCTACGTTGAGTCATCACTCAAGCACCCACTGTGATCAGTCGCAGTGGGTGCTTGTCGTTCCGGTGCGAGCGCCCCGGGGTCGTAGCGGCGCAGGACCTCGAGCGCCCAGGCGACCTTGTCCTGGACCCGCTGTCCCTTGGGCTGCGCGGTCGACCAGAGCTCGAGGTTGTCCGGCCTGTTGTCGAGGCGGTCCCCGTTGCGGTGGTGCACCACCTCGTCCGGCACCAGGGCCCGGTCGAGCAGGACGGCCATGACGAGCCGGTGCTCGAGGGAGCTCGCGGCGCCGCCGGTCAGGTGCCTCAGCTGGGGCGGGACCGGCACCACGAGGTAACCGCTCCCGTGCACGTAGCCGCCCCCGGACGGTGCGGGGACGGGCAGGTCGGCGCGGACGTCGCCCCGCACCGCGAGGCGCTCGAGGTGCGTGCGGCACAGGCCCCGCGCGTGGTTGCGGTGCGGGCACCCGTCGACCGAGCAGCCCGGTGCACCCGGGCCGAGCAGCGGCTCCTCGGGCCGGGCATCCCCGGTGCGGACCCACCTCAGGTAGTGCGCGTGGCACCAGCCCCGCGTCACCGAGGGGCGCTCGCAGGTGCCGGCCCGGCAGGTCCTGGCGGCCAGGCGTGCGGGGGACAGCTGACCTCGTCGGAGCAGCTGCCGGTAGTGCTTCTCGCAGTGCCCGCGGGCGTAGGTGTCCCTCGGGCAGTCGGGCACGGCGCAGGTGCTCATGCCCGGAGCCTGGGCGCCGCCACCGACAGGCGGCCGACCCCCTGTGGACGACTAGCGGCTCACCCGGCGCTGCTCCGGCAGGGCGACCGGCTCGGAGGCCGTGAGCTCGCCCCACGAGCCCTGGAGGGCGTCGATGAAGGCCTGCGTGAGGAAGCGGACCGGTCCGCCGGCGGCGGCCGCCTCGTAGGCCCGCTGCGCGTCGCGGCGGTCGGCGAGGTCGTGGACGGTGGCGAGCGGCACGGCGTCTCCGGGAGGGGTCGGGAGCAGGTGCCCCGAGCGTCCCCCGTGCCCGGTCTGACCGCCATGGCCCGTGGTGACCGTTTCGGGCCGCCCTGGGTGACTAGTCCTCGTGCAGCTCGGCGGCCGCGGCGAGGACGGCGTCGGCGTGCAGGCGGCCGGGGGAGCGGGTCAGGCGGTCGACGGGGCCGGAGACGCTGACGGCGGCGACGACCTCGCCCCCGGGCCCGCGGACGGGGGCCGACACGGACGCGACCCCGAGCTCGCGCTCCCCGACGGACTGCGCCCACCCGCGACGGCGCACCTCGGACAGGGTGCGGGGACCGAAGGCCGCGGCCTCGACCAGGGGGTCCTCGGCCGACCAGGCGAGCAGGACCTGCGCCGCCGAGCCCGCGGTCATGGGCAGGGCGCTGCCCACGGGGACGGTGTCGCGCAGACCGCTGTCCCGCTCGGAGGCGGCCACGCAGACGCGGGAACCGCCGCGGCGGCGGTAGAGCTGGGCGCTCTCGCCGGTGGTCCGGCTCAGGCGCAGCAGGACGGGCTCGGCCCGCTCGAGAAGGTGGTCGGCGACGGGGCCGCCGGACAGCTCCCCGAGCCTGGGCCCCAGCAGCCACAGGCCCTGCCGGTCCCGGGCGAGGAGGCGGTGCACCTCGAGGGCGACCGCGAGCCGGTGGGTGGTGGCCCGCGACAGACCGGTCGCCTCCGTCAGCGCCTGGAGCGTCTGGGCCCCGCCCTCGACCGCCCCCAGGACGAGCACCGCCTTGTCCAGCACGCCGACGCCGCTCTGGTGTTCCATGTTATGATATTGACATCTCACAAGGTGGGATGCAACCCCGGAGGAGCGGCATGGCGAAGACGCTGGCGGAGAAGGTCTGGGACGCGCACGTGGTGCGCCGCGTGGAGGGCGAGCCCGACCTGCTCTACATCGACCTGCACCTGGTCCACGAGGTCACGAGCCCGCAGGCCTTCGACGGGCTGCGCATGGCCGGCCGGCCGGTGCGGCGCCCCGACCTCACCCTGGCGACCGAGGACCACAACGTCCCAACCGACAGCGACATCATCAGCGACCCGATCAGCCGCAAGCAGGTGGAGACGCTGCGCGCCAACTGCGCGGAGTTCGGCGTCCGCATCCTGCCCATGGGGGACGCGGGCCAGGGCATCGTCCACGTCATCGGCCCGCAGCTCGGTGTGACCCAGCCCGGCACGACCATCGTCTGCGGCGACAGCCACACGAGCACCCACGGCGCGTTCGGCGCGCTGGCCTTCGGCATCGGCACGAGCGAGGTCGAGCACGTCCTCGCGACGCAGACCCTCTCGACCGTCCAGCCGAAGACGATGGCCGTGACCGTGGTGGGCGAGCTCCAGCCCGGCGTCTCGGCCAAGGACCTCGTGCTCGCGCTCATCGCGCAGGTCGGCACCGGCGGGGGCCAGGGCCACGTCGTGGAGTACCGCGGCGACGCCATCCGTGCGCTGTCCATGGAGGGCCGCATGACGGTCTGCAACATGAGCATCGAGTGGGGCGCCCGCGCCGGCATGATCGCGCCGGACGAGACCACCTTCGCCTACCTCGAGGGCCGCCCCCACGCGCCCCAGGGCGCCGAGTGGGAGGCCGCCGTCGCGCACTGGCGGACGCTGCGCACCGACGACGACGCCGTCTTCGACAAGGAGGTCGTCCTCGACGCCTCCGCCGTCACCCCGTTCGTCACCTGGGGCACCAACCCCGGACAGGGCGTGCCCCTCGGCGCCAGCGTGCCGGACCCGCAGGCGCTGCCCGCCGGCAACGAGCGCGACGCCGCCGAGCGCGCCATCGCCTACATGGGCCTGACCGCCGGCCAGCCCATGCGGGACGTCCGGGTCGACACGGTCTTCCTGGGCTCGTGCACCAACGGCCGCATGGAGGACCTGCACGCCGCGGCCGACGTCGTCCGCGGGCGCAGGGTCGCCGACGGCGTGCGGGCCATGGTCGTGCCCGGCTCCGCGCTCGTGAAGCTGCAGGCCGAGGCCGAGGGCCTGGACAAGGTCTTCACCGACGCCGGCTTCGAGTGGCGCCTGGCCGGGTGCTCGATGTGCCTGGGCATGAACCCCGACACGCTCGACCCCCAGGAGCGCAGCGCCTCCACGTCCAACCGCAACTTCGAGGGCCGCCAGGGCAAGGGCGGCCGCACGCACCTCGTCAGCCCCGAGGTCGCCGCCGCCACCGCCGTCGTGGGCCGCCTGGCCGCCCCGGCCGACCTGCAGGAGATCTGACATGGACCCCTTCGTCCGCCACACCGGCACCGCCGTCCCGCTGCGCCGCAGCGACGTCGACACCGACCAGATCATCCCGAGCGACTGGCTCAAGCGCGTCGAGCGCACCGGCTTCGGCGCGGGCCTGTTCAGCGAGTGGCGCGAGGACCCGGACTTCGTGCTGCACAAGCACCCCGGTGCCACGATCCTGCTCGCCGGCGAGAACTTCGGCACCGGCTCCTCGCGCGAGCACGCGGTCTGGGCCCTGCAGGACTACGGGTTCCGCGCGGTCATCAGCTCGCGCTTCGGCGACATCTTCCGCAACAACGCCACCAAGGGCGGCGTGCTGCCCGTCGTGCTCCCGGCCGACGTGGTCACGGCGCTGCAGGACGCCACCGAGGCCGACCCGTCGACCGAGATCACGGTCGACCTCGACGCGCTCGAGGTCCGTTCCGGGGACGTCGTCGCGCCCTTCGTCATCGACGACTTCACGCGGTGGCGGCTCATGGAGGGCCTGGACGACATCGGCCTGACCCTGCGCAGCGAGGCTGACATCACCGCGTTCGAGAGCGGCCGCCCGGCCTTCCTGCCGACCACCTCCTGATGGCCGACGAGCCCGGATCCCCTGCTGCACAAGGGGATGTCGCTGCTGCCGAGCAGCTCGCGGAGCGACTCAAGCAGGCCCACCGGAGGGTGCGCGAGCTGCCGCTCCCACCCGAGGACAAGCAGCGGGTCACCCAGCGGCTGCTCGCCCTGACCGACGCGAGCAAGCACGACGTGGGTCGTGCGGCGCTGCGCCTGGACCGGCTCCTGGCCGACCTCGACGAGGGGCGCGCACCCGCCTCCGAGTGACCGCAGGCCCTGCGACACAAGGAGATCCTGGCCGCGAGGTCCATGACGGCAAGGGGCTCTGCCTCTACTTTCCCTTGCAGAGAGGCAGATCGCCTCGGTCCAGGAGGTTCCGACGTGAACAAGACAGAGCTGATCGAGGCCATCGCCACCAAGGCCGAGCTCGACAAGCGCACCGCTGCCGCTGCCCTCGACGCGGTGCTCGACACCATCACGCGCACGGTCGCCAAGGGCGACAGCGTGGCCCTCACCGGCTTCGGCGTCTTCGAGAAGGTCGACCGCGCCGCACGCACGGCGCGCAACCCCGCCACCGGCGCCATCATCAAGCTCAAGAAGACCTCGCTGCCGCGCTTCCGCGCCGGCCAGGGCCTCAAGGACGTCGTGAGCGGCGCCAAGAAGCTCCCCGCGCCCGCCAAGGCTCCTGCCAAGGCGGCCGCCACGGCCACCCGCGCCGCGGCCACCACCGCCCGCACGGCCCCGGCCAAGGCAGCGGCTCCCGTCAAGGCCGCGGTGTCCGCGGTCGCGGCCCCCGCCAAGGCCGTCGTCAAGGCCACCAAGGCCGCCGCCTCCACCGCGAGCGCCCCGGCCAAGAAGGCCGCTGCCACCAAGGCTCCCGCGAAGAAGGCGCCTCCGGCCAAGGCCCCCGCGAAGAAGGCCGCCACGAAGGCCGCCTCGAAGGCCGCTGCACCGAAGCCCGCCGCCACGAAGGCCCCGGCCAAGGCCGCCAAGCCCGCCAAGGCGTCGAAGCCCGCCAAGCCGGCCAAGAAGGCCGCCAAGAAGAAGTAGTCCCCGAGGCGTCACGAGGGCCCCCGGCAGCACCTGCCGGGGGCCCTCGTGCGTCCTCAGACGGGCGGGCGCCTCAGGTCGGCGGCCACGAGGGCGCCTTTGTGCAGCGAGAGCACCCATGCCGCGGACTTGCGCGTCGAGGTGTCCCCGAGCGCCAGTCCGGAGGCCTCGGCGAGCGCGTCGAGCAGCGACGGGATCGCCCCGCCCTGGCTGCAGGCGACCACGCCGTCCTGGGCCAGCAGCTCGCGCAGCCGCAGGAGGGAGCCGGCGGGGTCTTCGTCGTGGCCGTCCTCGCCGAGCAGCGGCTCCACCTCGACGGTCAGGCCCAGGCGGTCGGCGACGGGCACGACCGTCTGGACGCAGCGCAGCGCAGGGGCCGAGACGACCCGGGTGACGCCGAAGGCGGGCAGGTGCTCGGCGAGGGCCGCGGCCTGCGCCTCGCCCTTGCCGGTCAGCGGCCTCAGGTCGTCGTCGCCGGTCCACTCCGAGCGCTTGCCCGCCACCGCGTGCCGCACCAGGACGCCGGTCGTCAGGTCCCAGCCGCCGGCCACGAGCGCGTCGAGGGGGCCCACGTCGCGGCCCGCGGTGAGCAGCTCCCGGGCGCTCGCGGGGGAGCACCAGCGCAGCTCGTCGACCTCGTCGCCGGGCTCGAAGGTCCCGCCGAGCGACCTCACGGCCCACCAGTCGACGGTCTTGGGCACCCAGCGCTCGTGGAGCAGCACGTCGTACGCCGACGTGCCGAGCCGGCGACCGGCGCGGCCGGCCATGCCGGTCTCCTCGAGCAGCTCGCGCAGAGCGCCCAGCACCGGCTCCTCACCGGAGCGGAGCTTGCCCTTGGGCAGCGACCAGTCGTCGTAGCGGGGGCGGTGCACGAGGGCGACCTCGACCCCGGCGTCGCCGTGGCGCCAGAGCAGCCCACCGGCGGCGCGGACCTCGTCCGACACTAGTCGCTCTCCCGGTCCCCCGACCGGCGCATGAGGTCGTACTGGTAGTCCCGGCCCCCGCCGCCCTCCGGGCGCTGCGCCCAGCTGCCGTCGGTGCCGAGCTCCCAGCGGACCACGTCGTCCGCGAGCTGGCGGTCCAGCAGGGCGTCGAGCTGGGCGCAGACGTCCGCGTCCTTGAGGCGCACGAGGGTCTCGACGCGACGGTCGAGGTTGCGGTGCATCATGTCGGCGCTGCCGAGCCAGTGCTCGGCGTCCGTCCCGCGGTCGGGGTGGCCGAAGACCATGACCCGCGAGTGCTCGAGGAAGCGCCCGACGATGCTGACGACGCGGATGTTGTCCGACAGGCCGGGCACGCCCGCGCGCAGGGCGCAGATGCCGCGCACCACGAGCTCGACCTGGACCCCGGCTTGGCTGGCCCGGTAGAGCGCGTCGATGACCCGCTCGTCGACGACGCTGTTGGCCTTCAGGCGCACCCGGGCGGGACGGCCGGCGCGTGCGTGCTCGGCCTCGCGCTCGATGCGCTCGATGAGGCCGCGGCGCACGCCGTGGGGCGCCACCATCAGCGTGCGGTAGTCCGTCTGCCGGCTGTAGCCGGTGAGGGAGTTGAACAGGTCGGTGAGGTCGGCGCCCACCTCGGCGTCGGCCGTGAGGATGCCGAGGTCCTCGTAGAGCCGGGCGGTCTTGGGGTTGTAGTTGCCCGTCCCGATGTGGGCGTAGCGGCGCAGCTGGCCCTGCTCCTGCCGGACCACCAGGCACGTCTTGCAGTGCGTCTTGAGGCCCACGAGGCCGTAGACGACGTGGCAGCCCGCCTTCTCCAGCGCCCTGGCCCACTTGATGTTGGCGGTCTCGTCGAAGCGGGCGGTGATCTCGACGAGCACCACCACCTGCTTGCCGGCCTCGGCGGCGTCGATGAGCGCGTCCACGATGGGGGAGTCGCCGGAGGTCCGGTAGAGGGTCTGCTTGATGGCCAGCACCTGCGGGTCCGCGGCGGCCTGCTCGACGAAGCGCTGCACGGAGGTGGCGAACGAGTCGTAGGGGTGGTGCACCAGCACGTCCCCGTCGCGCAGCGCGGCGAAGATGTCGGCGGCCTTCTCGCCCTCCGACAGCCGGGGGTGCGTGGAGGGGACCCACGCCTCCTCCTTGAGGTCGGGCCGGTCGACGCCGCCGTAGAGCTGCCACAGCGAGGCGAGGTCGAGCAGGCCGGGGACCTCGACGACGTCGTCGTCGGTGATCTCGAGCTCGCGCACGAGCAGGTCGAGCACGTGCGGGTCCATCGTCGGGCTGACCTCGAGGCGCACGGCGGGACCGAAGCGGCGCCGGGCGAGCTCGCGCTCGAGGGCCTGCAGCAGGTCCTCGTCCTTGTCCTCCTCGACCTCGACGTCGGTGTTGCGCGTGACGCGGAAGACGTGGTGCTCGGTCACCTCCAGGCCGGGGAACAGCTGTCCGAGGTGGGCGCCGATCAGCTCCTCCAGCGGGAGCCAGGTCGTGCCGGACTCCTCGTCCACCTTGACGAAGCGCGGCACGTTGTTGGGCACCTTGACCCGGGCAAAGTGCTCGAGGCCGGTGTCCGGGTCGCGCACGAGGACGGCGAGGTTGAGCGACAGCCCGCTGATGTAGGGGAACGGGTGCGCCGGGTCGACCGCGAGCGGGGTGAGGACCGGGAACAGCTTCTCGCGGAAGTACTGGTGCAGGGTGCTCTGCTGGCCCTTGTCGAGCTCGGCCCACAGGGCGATGCGGATGCCCTCGGCGGCGAGGGCCGGGCGCACCTCCTGGCCGAAGCACTCGGCGTGCTCGCTGGACAGCTCCTGCGTGCGGTCGGAGATGAGGGCGAGCTGCGCGCGGGTGCTCAGCCCGTCGGCGCTGCGCACGCCCAGGCCCATGCTCTGGCGGCGCTTGAGCCCGGCCACGCGGACCATGAAGAACTCGTCGAGGTTGCTGGCGAAGATGGCCAGGAACTTGGCCCGCTCCAGCAGCGGCATCTGCGGGTCGCGCGCGAGCGCGAGGACCCGGTTGTTGAAGTCGAGCCAGGACAGCTCGCGGTTGAGGAAGCGGTCCGACGGCAGCTCGGCCTCGACGACCTCCGCGGGCAGGGGCTGGGGCGCGTCCACGTCGACGACGAGCTCGTCGGGGGCGGCTTCGGGGGCCTCGGCAGTCATGGGCCCATCGTGCCCCGTCCAGGTGAACGGGAGGCGACACCCCGTCAGGACAGCTGGGCGACGACCTCGGCCGTGCGCGGGCCCACGCCGAGGCGCAGCGCCTCGGCCAGGTCCTGGGGGGTGTCGACGTCGCGTCGCAGCGAGCGGCTGCCTGCCAGCTCGACGGCGCCGGAGGCGCGGTGGCGCTCGCGCGAGTGGGGTCCGTACGCCGGCTGGAGGTCCCACCCGGGTGCCGCCACGAGCAGGGTCGTGCCCAGGCTGGCGGCGTCGGCGACGAAGGCCCGCCCGGACGTGACCTGCTCCAGCGCCGCTGCGAGGTCGGCGGGCCGCAGCGAGGGCAGGTCCGAGGACAGGGCGGCGACACCCGCGCCCGGGCACTGCTCGCGCACCAGGGCAGCGCCGTGCGCGAGCGCGGGGTTGAGCCCGGCGTCGGGGACGTCGGGCACGACGGCGACGCCGTGCCCGGCCAGGACCTCGGCGGCGCGGACGTCGTCGGTCACCACGACGATCCGGGTGACCGCCGAGCAGGCCTGCGCGGAGGTGACGACGTCGGCGGCGAAGGCCAGCGCCAGCTCGGCGCGCCCGTGCTCGCCGTAGGCCGCCAGGCGCGTCTTGGCCAGCGCGAGCAGCTTGACGGGCACGACCAGGCCCCAGGTGACGGTCACCGGTCCAGTCTCGCCCAGCGCGCGACCGCCGCCGGCGCACGGCACCGCGTACGGCATGGCGGGTCGACACCGGGGGCGCGGCGCGAAACACTCGGGCCCACACCGAGGGGACGGAGGGACGAGTGGGGCGAGTGCACCGCAGCGAACCGCTCGAGCCCTGGTACCGCGCCGCGCAGGTCCTGCTGACCCCGGTGCTGCGCGTGGTCACGCGCCGTCGCTGGTCCGGGCAGGAGCACGTCCCGCGCGAGGGCGGGCTGATCGTGGCGGCCAACCACATCAGCCTGGTGGACCCGGTGCTGCTGGGGGACTACCTCGTCAACGGCGTCGGCCGCGTCCCGCGCTTCATGGCCAAGTCGACGATGTTCCAGGGCCGGGGGCTGCTCCCGCGCGTGATGCGGGGTGCGCGGCAGATCCCCGTCGACCGGGACGGCACCGACGCCGCGCAGGCCCTCGAGGAGGCCGTCCGGGCGCTCGAGCGCGGCGCCTGCATCGTCATCTACCCGGAGGGCACGACGACCCGCGACCCCGACCTGTGGCCGATGCGCGCGCGGACCGGCGTCGCCCGGCTGGCGCTGCTGTCCGGCGCGCCCGTCCTGCCGCTGTCGCAGTGGGGCGCGGCGAGCATCCACCGGCGGGGCAGCCGCCGGGTGCGGCTGGTGCCGCCCGTCGCCGTCCACTACCGGGCCGGCGCCCCCGTCGACCTCAGCGCCTTCGCCGAGCGGGCCCGCGACGCGCAGGCGCTGCGGCAGGCCACGGACCTCGTCATGGACGCCATCACGACCGGCGTCGAGGAGCTGCGCGGGCGGCGGCGTCCCGAGCACGTGCACGACCCGCGGACCGCGCACGGCCCGCAGGGCAGCCACCGGAGCAGGAGGAGCGCGTGACCAGAGCGGCAGTGCTGGGATCGGGGTCCTGGGGGACGGCGTTCGGCAAGGTGCTGGCCGACGCCGGCACCGACGTCGTGCTGTGGGCCCGCCGCGAGGAGCTGGCCGTCAAGGTCCGGGAGAGCCACGAGAACCCCGACTACCTGCCGGGGACGGTGCTGCCGGCCAACCTGACGGCCACCAGCGACGCGGCCGAGGCGGTGGCGGGCGCCGACTTCGTCGTGCTCGCCGTCCCCTCGCAGAGCCTGCGCGCCAACCTCGCCGACGTCACGCCCTTCCTCGAGCCGGGCAGCGTCCTCGTCAGCCTCATGAAGGGCGTGGAGCTCGGCACGCTCAAGCGCATGAGCGAGGTGATCTGCGAGGTGGCGGGTGTCCCCCGGGAGCGGGTCGCGGTGGTCAGCGGCCCCAACCTGGCCAAGGAGATCGCGCTGGGCCAGCCCGCGGCGACGGTCGTCGCCTGCGAGGACGAGACCAACGCGCTGCGCCTGCAGGCCGCCTGCAACACCCCCTACTTCCGCCCCTACACCAACCTCGACGTCGTCGGCTGCGAGCTCGGCGGCGCGGTCAAGAACGTCATCGCGCTCGCCGCCGGCATCGCGCAGGGGCTGGGTTACGGCGACAACACGACGGCCTCGCTCATCACGCGCGGCCTGGCCGAGACGGCGAGGCTCGGCGTCGCGCTCGGCGCCGACCCGCTGACCTTCTCCGGCCTGGCCGGCCTCGGCGACCTCATCGCCACGTGCAGCTCGCCGCTGTCGCGCAACCGGACCTTCGGCGAGCGGCTCGGCCGCGGCGAGGCCATGGCCGACCTGCTCGCGGTGCCGCACCAGACCTCCGAGGGCGTGAAGAGCTGCGAGTCGATCCTCGGGCTCGCGCGCGCGCACGGCGTGGACATGCCGATCACCGAGCACGTGGTCGCGATCTGCCACGACGGCGTGCTCCCGAGCGAGATGGTGCGGGTCTTCATGACCCGCGAGGCCAAGAGCGAGCAGGAGCAGGTCGACCGCTAGCCTGCCTCGCGTGACCCGCACCCGTGTCGCCGTCGTGTTCGGCGGCCGGAGCACCGAGCACGCCATCAGCTGCGTGTCCGCGGGGAGCGTCCTGGCAGCGATCGACCGCGACCGCTACGACGTGGTGGCGGTCGGCATCACGCCCGAGGGCCGCTGGGTCCTGGGCCCGGACGACCCGGCGCTGCTCGCGATCACCGACGGCGTGCTGCCGGGCGTGGACGGCGGGCGGGCCGTCGCGCTGCCCGGGGACCCCACCGCCGGCGGGCTCGTCCCGCTCGAGGACGGCCCGGGGCTGCTCGGTGCGGTCGACGTCGTCTTCCCGGTGCTGCACGGCCCCTACGGCGAGGACGGCACGGTGCAGGGCCTGCTCGAGCTGGCCGGTGTGCCGTACGTCGGCAGCGGGGTGCTGGCCAGCGCCGCGGCGATGGACAAGGCGATCGCCAAGGTCCTGCTCCGCGACGCAGGCCTGCCGGTCGCCGACTGCGTCGTGCTGCGCGAGGGCGACCCGACGGACGGCGTCGCCGCCCTCGGCCTGCCCGTCTTCGTCAAGCCCGCCCGCGGGGGCTCGAGCATCGGCATCAGCCGCGTCGACGACCTCGCGGACCTCGACGTCGCGCTGCGCGACGGGTGGGCGGCCGACCCGAAGGTCGTCGTCGAGAGGGGCGTCGCCGGCCGCGAGGTGGAGCTCGGGGTCCTGCAGGGCCCGGGCGGGCTGGAGGTCAGCGTGCCTGCCGAGGTGCGCGTCTCCGCCGACCACGCGTTCTACGACTTCGAGGCCAAGTACCTCGCGGGCGCCACCGAGCTGGACGTGCCCGCCGACCTGCCCGCCGAGGTCACCGCCCGGCTGCAGGAGATGTCGCGCACGGCCTTCCGCGCCCTGGGGTGCGAGGGCCTGGCGCGCGTCGACTTCTTCGTCGGCCCGGACGGGTCCCCGACGCTCAACGAGGTCAACACGATGCCGGGCTTCACGCCGACGTCGATGTTCCCGCGCATGTGGGCCGCCAGCGGCGTGGCCTACCCCGAGCTGGTGGACCGCCTGCTGCAGGCGGCGCTCAGCCGCCCGACGGGCTTGCGCTGACGGTCGGGTAGGCGCTGGGCGCGCTCGTCGGCGTCGGGGCGGTCGTGGTGGTCGTGACGGCCTCCAGCGGCAGCGCGGCGACGAGCGCCGGCAGCATCGACTGCACCACCTGCACGTCGTAGTCGTCCGGCACCGTGATCTCGACGTTGACCGTCCTGCCGTAGGTCGTGAACGCGTTGCCCGGCCCCACGTCGCGCTGCAGCAGCTGCAGGCACCCGGCGGTCGGCGGGTCGGTCAGGCACCCCTCGCCGAGCGAGAACGGCGCGCCGTCGACGCCGGGCGAGCCCGAGGGCCCGGTGCCGCAGCGCAGGGTCACGGCGGGGTCACCCCACGCCGCCGTGCGCCCGGCGTCCCCGGTGACGGGCCGGCGGGCCAGCCCGTCGCCGACGACCTGCGGCAGGTCCTGCACCAGGGCCTGGCACGCGCTCGCGACCGCGGGCGCCCCGGGCAGGGGGGCGACGACGTCGACCGGTCCGGTGGCCTCCGGCTCCGGGTCACCGCCCCCGGTGCAGGCGGTGAGGGGCAGGACGCAGAGCAGCAGGGCGGCGGTGCGGGCGCGGATGGTCATGACCTCTCTGCAAGGCTCACCGTGACCGAGCCGGAGGAGGTGAGCGCCGTGACGACCGTACGGGAGACGGGTGAGCCCAGTCTGATCGCTGCCGTGACCGCGCGCCTGCCGCAGGGCCCCGGGGTCGAGGTGGGCCCCGGCGACGACGCCGCCGTCGTCCGCGCCCCCGACGGCCGGGTCGTCGTGACCACCGACGTCCTCGTGGAGGGCGTGCACTTCCGGCGCGACTGGAGCAGCGCCGAGGACGTCGGGCGCAAGGCGGCTGCGGTCAACCTCGCCGACGTGATGGCCATGGGCGCCGTCGGCACGGCCCTGCTCGTCGCGGTGTCCCTGCCGGGGGACCTGCCCCTGGCATGGGCCCTCGGCCTGGCGGACGGGCTGCGCGAGGAGGCGGCCCGCACGGGGGTGCCCGTCGTCGGGGGTGACACCGTCCGGGGGGACGCCGTCACCATCACCGTGACCGCCCTCGGCGACCTGCAGGGGCGCCCGCCGGTCCTGCGCACGGGGGCGCGGGTGGGGGACGTCGTCGTGCACGCGGGGCGCCTCGGCGCGTCCGCGGCGGGGCTCGCGGACCTGCTGGCCGGGCGCGACGGGCCGCACGTCGCGGCCCACCGGTGCCCCGAGGTGCCGTACGCCCTGGGACCCGCGCTGGCCGCGCTCGGCGCGACGGCCATGTGCGACGTCTCGGACGGCCTCGTCGCGGACGCGCTGACCCTGGCGGGCTCCGTGGCCCTGGACCTCGACGAGCCCGAGCCCGAGCCCGGCACCACGCGGGCGCACGCGCTGCACGGGGGAGAGGACCACGGCCTGCTCGCGACCGTGCCCGCGCCGCTGCTCTCCGCCGCGCTCGCGCTGGGCGCCCGTGCGGTGGGTCGCGTCGTGGAGGGCAGGGGAGTGAGAGTGGCGGGCGTGCCGACGCAGCCCGCCGGCTGGGAGCACTTCACATGAGGGACGGCGCATGAGGACCGCACTGACCGTCGCCGGCTCGGACTCGGGCGGCGGCGCCGGGATCCAGGCGGACCTCAAGACGATGCTGGCCTGCGGCGTCCACGGGATGAGCGTCGTGGCGGCGGTCACCGCGCAGAACAGCCTCGGCGTGCAGGGCTACTGGGAGCTGCCGGTGGAGGCGGTGCTCGCCCAGCTCGACAGCGTGCTCGGCGACATCGGCGCCGACGCCGTCAAGACCGGGATGCTCGCCTCACCCGCGCTGGTCGAGGCGGTCGCGACCCGCCTGGCGCGCCACGACGCCCCGCTGGTCGTGGACCCGGTCGGGGTGAGCAAGCACGGGGACGCGCTGCTGCAGCCGGAGGCCGTGGAGGTGCTGCGCACCCGGCTGCTGCCGCTGGCCACCGTCGCCACGCCCAACCTGCCCGAGGTCGAGCAGCTCACGGGTCTGCGCGTCGAGTCCGAGCGAGACCTGCGCCGCGCGGCCGAGGCGGTGCTGTCCCTCGGACCGCGCTGGGCGCTCATCAAGGGCGGGCACCTCGAGGGCGAGGCCGTCGACCTGCTCAGCGACGGCGACACCGAGCTCGTGCTGCGCGCCCCGCGCCTGGACAACCGCCACACGCACGGGACCGGCTGCACGCTCGCGTCCGCGGTGGCGAGCCGGCTCGCGCTCGGCGACGACGTGCCGGCGGCCGTCCGGGCCGCCAAGGCGTACGTCACGGGCGCCCTCGGTGCGGGCTTCGCCCTCGGGTCGGGCATCGGGCCCGTGGACCACGGGTGGGCCTGGAGGGACTAGCCCTCCTTCCACTCCCGGTCGCGCTCGTCCTCCTCCTCGGTCCGCTCGCGCGCCTTCTCGATCGCGCGCTCGGCCTCCTCGCGGGAGGAGTACGGACCGAGGCGGTCCTTCGGGATCGTCGGACCGTCGTCGTCCTCGACCTGCTGCTTCGTCAGCGACCACCACCAGCTCATGGCCCCATCCTGCCACCCGTCCGGCCCCCGCCCGAGGACCCCCGGACGCACGAGAGCCCGGCCCCCTCGGGAGGGCCGGGCTCTGGTGGGACGTGCCTAGAGAGGACGGACCGCGTCGGCCTGCGGGCCCTTCTGGCCCTGGGTCACCTCGAACTCCACGCGCTGGCCCTCGTCGAGCGAGCGGTAGCCGTCGCTCTGGATGGCGGAGTAGTGGACGAAGACATCAGCCCCGCCACCGTCGACCGCGATGAAGCCGAAGCCCTTCTCGGCGTTGAACCACTTCACTGCACCCTGTGCCATGTGCCCTGTTCTCTCTCTTGCCGGGACGTCCCCCGCACTGCGCGGGGGCCGAGCCGGAGGCACGCACGGCCCGGGGGGTGGCACGCGAGCACGCTCGACTGGCGCGAGGGTAGCCAAGATGTGGCGGAAAGCACAGGCTCACGCCACAGGTAACGCGGTGCGTAGCGGAAGCGCCACGCAGCGTGCGTCAGGCGCGGGCGACCTTGCCGGCCTTGAGGCAGGAGGTGCAGACGTCGAGCTTCTTCGGCGTCTTGCCCGACGGGCCGGTGACGGCGCGCACGGTCTGGATGTTGGGGTTCCAGCGGCGACGGGTGCGCCGGTGGGAGTGGCTGACCGACATGCCGAAGCCCGGCCCCTTGCCACAGACGTCGCAGGTCGCAGACATGGTTAAGGCTCCTGAGCTTGGTGGATCGACGTGTGGACGCGGCCAGCACCGCTGGCCCGACGGACGAGACTAGCAGCGGTGCCTGGCGGGCGGGCTAGGTTGCTCGCGGGGCCGGCCCGGTCCGGGCAGGTCAGGGAGGGGGTGCGCGTGCTCGAGGTCCTCGACGCCACCGCCCTGCGCGGCTGGGTGGGCGCCGGTCGCGACGCCCTCGCCGCCGCCCGCCAGGAGCTGGACGACCTCAACGTCTACCCGGTCGCCGACCGGGACACGGGCACCAACCTCCTGGTGACGCTCGCCTGCGTCGACGAGGCGCTGCAGGCCGACCCCGACCCTGGCGCCACGGCCGAGGTCCTGGGGCGGTCCGCGCTGCTGGGCGCCCACGGCAACTCCGGCGTGATCCTGTCCCAGCTGCTGCGCGGCCTGCTCGAGGGCCTGCAGGGCCCCCGTCCCGACGGCGCGGCCCTTGCGCGGGGGCTGGAGCGGGCGGCCGACCTCGCGTACGCCGCCGTCGCCGTCCCCGTCGAGGGGACCGTGCTCACGGTCGCCCGCGGGGCGGCGGACGCCGCGGCGCAGGCGGGAGCGGTGCTCGGCGACGTCGTCACCGCGGCGCGGCGGGGTGCGCAGGAGGCCCTGGCCAGGACGCCGGACCTGCTCCCGGTGCTGCGGGACGCGGGCGTCGTCGACGCCGGCGGTCGCGGGCTCGCCCTGCTGCTCGAGGTGCTCGAGGCCGTCGTCCACGAGCGGGCGCTCGAGCCCGCCACCTCGCTGCTCGTGCCCCGGGACCGCTCCGCCGGCGCCGTGGCCCGCGAGAGCGGCAGCGCGCAGTTCGCCTACGAGGTGCAGTACCTGCTGCACGACGCCTCCGAGGAGGCCGTCCAGGGCCTGTGCCGTCGCCTCGGCAGGCTCGGGGACTCCCTCGTCGTCGTCGGCGCCGACGGGCTGCACAACGTGCACGTGCACGTCAACGACGTCGGTGCGGCCATCGAGGCGGGCATCGAGGCCGGCCGGCCCTCGCGCCTGACCGTCACGCGCTTCACGGACCAGGTGGCCCCGGCCTCCGGTCGGGCAGTCGTCGCGGTCGTCCCCGGGGACGGCCTGCGCGAGGTCTTCGAGCAGGCGGGGGCGCTCGTCGTGCCCGCCGAGCCGGCCCCGACCTCCGCCGACCTGGTCGCGGCCGCCCGCGCCACCGGCTCGCGCGAGGTGGTCCTGCTGCCCCACGACGCCTCGAGCCGTGCCGCCGCCGCCGAGGCGGCCGGCGACCTGGACGGGCTCACCGTCGTCGAGGCCGGGTCGGCGGTCGGGGCGCTCGCGGCCCTCGCCGTCGCCGAGCCGGCGCTCGCGCTGCACGAGGACGCCGCGGGCATGGCCGCGGCCGCCGCGGCGACGCGCTCGGCCTCGGTCTCGCTGGCCGTCCACGCCGCCGACACGAGCGCCGGTCCGTGCGTGCCCGGCGACGCGCTGGGACTGGTCGACGGGACGGTCGTCCTGGTCGGCGCCGACACCGGCTGGGTGACGCGCCGGCTCGTCGACCGGCTCGCCCCCGGCGCCGAGCTGCTCACGGTGGTCCTCGGGCAGCAGGCGCCGGAGGGCGCGGCGCAGGCGCTCACCGAGCACGTCGCGGCCCACCACCCGCACCTGGTGCTCACGCTCGTGCACGGCGGCCAGGCGCGCCCGGCCGTCCTGATCGGCGTGGAGTAGCCGGTGCAGCTCGGCACGCGCCTGCAGTCCGTGATCGGCGGGCGCACGGCCAAGGCCCTGGAGGAGGACCTCGGCCTGCGGACCGTGGCCGACCTCGTCCACCACTACCCCCGGCGCTACGTCGAGCGCGGTCGCCTCACCTCCTTCGCCGACCTCGAGGTCGGCGAGCACGCCACGGTCTTTGCCGAGGTCGTGCGGTCGCACTCGGAGATGAAGCACCTGCGCAACCGCCCCAAGCCCGTGAAGAAGACGGACGTGACGCTGCGCGACGCCCACGGCTCGCACCTGCGGATCGCGATCTTCGGCAAGTGGAACGCCGACGCCGAGCTGCGCCCCGGCCGCCAGGCGCTGTTCTGGGGCAAGGTCACCGTCTTCCGCGAGGCCAAGCAGCTCCAGAGCCCCGACTACCAGCTGGTCGACGACGACCAGGGGGACAGGGTGGGAGAGTTCGCTCTGCCGCTGATCCCGCTCTACCCGGGCACGGCCAAGGTGTCCTCGCCGCTGGTCTCGACCTGCCTGGGGCTGGTGCTCGACGACCTCGAGGTCGGTGACGACCCGCTCCCGGCGGAGCTGCGTGCCGAGCACGGCCTGGCCGGGCTCCAGGAGGCGCTACGGCTCATCCACCGGCCCGCCGACTGGGCCGAGCACGGGCGGGCCCGGCGACGGCTGGTCTGGGACGAGGCCCTCGTCCTGCAGGTCGTGCTGGCCCAGCGCCGGCGGTCCCTGCAGCAGCAGTCGAGCACCGCCCGCCCCGGGCGCCCCGACGGGCTGCTCGCCGCCTTCGACGCCACGACGCCCTTCGTGCTCACGGACGGCCAGCGGGGGATCGGCGAGCAGCTGGCGGGCGAGCTGGCCCTCACCCGTCCGATGCACCGCCTGCTGCAGGGCGAGGTCGGGTCCGGCAAGACCCTCGTCGCCCTGCGGGCGATGCTCGCCGTCGTCGACAGCGGCGGGCAGGCCGCGCTGCTCGCCCCCACCGAGGTGCTGGCCCAGCAGCACGCCCGCTCGCTGCGCACGATGCTCGGGGCGCTGGCGATGGCGGGCGAGCTGGGGGCGGCCGAGGTCGCGACGCGGGTCGCGCTGCTCACCGGCTCGCTCGGGACCGCGGCGCGCCGCGAGGCGCGGGCCGAGGTGGCGAGCGGCGAGGCCGGCATCGTGGTGGGCACCCACGCCCTGATGTCGGAGGGCGTCGAGTTCGCCGACCTCGGGCTCGTGGTCGTCGACGAGCAGCACCGCTTCGGGGTCGAGCAGCGCGAGGCGCTGCGGGCCAAGGGGCAGGCACCCCACGTGCTCGTCATGACGGCCACGCCGATCCCGCGCACGGTGGCCATGACCGTCTACGGCGACCTCGAGGTCTCGACCCTGTCCGAGCTCCCGCGGGGCCGCTCGCCCATCACGAGCCACGTCGTCCCGCTCCACGAGCACCCCTCCTGGGTCGGGCGCGTCTGGGAGCGGATCCACGAGGCCGCCTCCCAGGGACGCCAGTCCTACGTCGTCTGCCCCCGCGTCGGCGACGCCGAGGACCCCAAGCAGCCGGATGAGGAGGGCCGCCGTCCCGCTGCCGCGGTCGAGGAGGTCCTCCCGGTCCTGGCCGAGGGGGCGCTGGCCGGGCTGCGCGTGGCGGCGCTGCACGGGCGCATGAGCCCGGACGCCAAGGACGAGGTCATGCGGCTGTTCGTCGAGGGGCACATCGAGGTGCTCGTCGCCACGACCGTCATCGAGGTCGGGGTGGACGTCCCCAACGCGACCGTCATGGCGATCCTCGACGCCGAGCGCTTCGGGGTCTCGCAGCTGCACCAGCTGCGCGGGCGGATCGGCCGCGGTGCGCACGCCGGGCTGTGCTTCCTGGTCACCGAGGCCCCGGAGGAGACGCCGGCGCGCGAGCGCCTGGAGGCCGTCGCGGCCACCACGGACGGCTTCGCGCTGTCCCGGCTGGACCTGGAGCAGCGCCGCGAGGGCGACGTCCTGGGCGCCGCGCAGTCCGGCCGGCGCAACAACCTCAAGCTCCTGCAGCTGCTGCGGGACGAGGAGGTCATCCTGGCCGCCCGCACCCACGCCGCCGCGATCGTGGAGGCTGACCCCGAGCTCGCGGCCCACCCCGCGCTCGCCCAGGCCGTCGAGGCGGTCCTGGCCCCCGAGCGCGCCGACTACCTGGAGCGGTCCTGAGTCGCATCATCGCCGGCACGCACCGCGGCCGGCCCCTGCGCATGCCCCACGGCGACGTCACGCGCCCGACGTCGGACCGCGCCCGCGAGGGCCTGTTCTCGTCCCTGCAGTCGCTGCTCGACGTGGAGGGGTGCCGCTTCCTCGACCTCTACGCCGGCTCCGGGGCACTGGGCCTGGAGGCCCTGAGCCGGGGGGCGGCCGAGGCCGTGCTCGTCGACGTCGACGAGCCGGCGACCGTCGTCATGAGGGCCAACGCGACGGCGCTGGGCCTGCCCGCGGTGGTCGTCCGGCAGAAGGTGGACGCGTTCCTCAGGGGCGACCCGACGCCGTACGACGTGGTGGTCCTCGACCCGCCCTACGACCTCGACGCCGACCCCGTCCTGGGGGCGCTCGCTCCGTGGGTCGTGCCAGGGGGCATCGTGGTCCTCGAGCGGGCCTCACGAGGAGCCCCGCCGACCTGGCCGGAGGGCTTCGAGGCAGTGCGCAGCAGGCGGTACGGCGAGGCGACCCTCCACTACGGTTCACGGCTATGAGGCGCGCCGTCTGCCCCGGGTCCTTCGACCCCGTCACCCTGGGCCACCTGGACATCGTCGGGCGCGCGAGCGCGATCTACGACGAGGTCACGGTCGCCGTCCTGGTCAACAAGAAGAAGTCCTCGATGTTCAGCGTCGAGGAGCGCATCGAGCTGCTCCGCGAGGTCACCGCCTCGTACGGCAACGTCAAGGTCGACAGCTTCCACGGCCTGCTCGTCGACTGGTGCCGGGCCCACGACGTCCCGGTGATCGTCAAGGGGCTGCGCGCCATCAGCGACTTCGACTACGAGCTGCAGATGGCGCAGATGAACCACGGCCTGGCCGGCGTCGAGACGCTGTTCATGACCACGAACCCGCTGTTCTCGTTCCTGTCCTCGAGCCTGGTCAAGGAGGTCGCGACCTACGGCGGCGACGTCTCGCACCTCGTGCCCGGACCGGCCCACGAGCGGCTGCTCGCGCGGCTCGCGGAGCGCCGGGGCGCCGACGCGTGACCGACTCCCTCGAGGACGTCTCCGCGCTGCTCGACGAGCTCGTCGAGCTGGTCGAGAGCGCCCGCTCGATGCCCATGTCGGCCTCGTGCGTGGTCAACCGCGCCGAGGTCCTCGGCCGCCTCGACGACCTGCGCGCGCGCCTGCCCGAGGCGATCGGGGAGGCCCAGGGCGTGCTCGAGGACCGCTCCGCGGTCGTGGAGGAGGGTGAGCGCGAGGCGGAGGCGATCCTGGAGCAGGCGCGCGCCGAGCGCGAGCGCCTCGTCGAGGACAGCGACGTCATGCGCACCGCCCGCGCGCGGGCCGACCAGGTCCTCGACGCCGCGGCCCAGGAGGCCGAGACGATGCGCGCCGAGGTCGACGACTACGTCGACGCCAAGCTCGCCGGCTTCGAGGTCGTGCTCACCAAGACCCTCGAGACCGTCGGCCGGGGACGGGCCAAGATCGCCGGGTCCGCTCCTGACGCGCCCGGCTGACCTCGTCCGCTAGGCTGGTCGACGGTCTCCGACGAGCCCGCACCCCACGCCATACCGTGAACCCCGTGAACAGGAACCCAGCCCCGCGTCTCGACCTCCGCAAGCCGCTCGTGATCGACACCCACGAGCTCGGCAGGCGGGCAGGGTCGATGCGCGAGACCAGGACCACCGTCCCGGCTCCGGAGGGACTCGGTCTCGTCGACCTGATCGGCGTGCCGCCCGGTGCCGAGCTCGACCTGGACCTCAGGCTCGAGAGCGTCATGGACGGCGTGCTCGTCACCGTGGCTCTCCAGGCCCCGGTGACGGGGGAGTGCGGGCGGTGCCTGGAGCCCCTCAGCGACGTGCTGGGGGTCCGGTTCCAGGAGCTGTACGCCTACCCCGGTGCGCAGATCACCGAGGACGGCGACGAGGACATCAGCGAGATGCAGGGAGACCTGCTCGACCTGGAGCCCGCGTTGCGCGACGCGGTGGTGCTCGCACTGCCGCTCACCCCCCTGTGCCGGGAGGACTGCGAGGGGCTCTGCGCGGACTGCGGAGAGCGCCTGGCCGACCTGCCGGACGACCACACGCACGACGCGATCGACCCCCGCTGGACCGCACTGACGTCGCTGCAGGACCTGCAGGACAGAACGAAGGAGAGCTAGGCCATGGCCGTCCCGAAGCGCAAGATGTCGCGCAGCAACACGCGCAGCCGCCGTTCCCAGTGGAAGACGGCCGTCCCGACGCTGTCGACCTGCGACCGCGGCCACACGATCCGCCCGCACACGGTGTGCGGCGAGTGCGGTCGCTACGACAAGCGCACCGTCATCGCCGTCTAGCGCTGCTGCCCCGCACCGCACCCGCGCCCATGGCCGACCTGACCCCCGAGCAGCTGCTCGAGGTGGTCCGGTCGGCCTGCGCGCGCGTGCTCGAGCTGGACCCGGGCTCGGTCGAGCCCGGGCAGAGCCTGGCCGACGACCTGCGCGCCGACAGCCTGGCCGTCGTCGGCATCGTCGAGCTGGTCGAGCAGGCGCTGTCCGCGCGCGTCCCCGGCTTCGGCTTCCCCGACGAGGAGGTCGACGCCCTGCGCACCGTCGGGGACGTCGTCGAGCGGGCGCTGGTGCGCCTGTGACCGCCTCCTACACGCGGCTCGAGGCCGCTCTGGGCTGCGCGCTGCCGCCGGAGCTGGTCGAGCAGGCCCTGACCCACCGCTCCTACGCCTACGAGCACGGCGGGCTGCCGACCAACGAGCGCCTGGAGTTCCTCGGCGACGCGGTCCTGGGCCTCGTCGTCACCGACACGCTCTACCGCGAGCACCCCGACCTGGCCGAGGGCCAGCTCGCCAAGCTGCGCGCCAGCGTCGTCAACACCCGAGCCCTGGCCGAGGTCGCCCGCGGCATCGGGCTCGGCGCCTGGGTCCGGCTGGGCCGCGGGGAGGTGGCCACCGGGGGCGACGACAAGAACTCCATCCTCGCCGACACGACCGAGGCGCTCATCGGCGCCGTCTGGGTCACGCGGGGCTACGACGCCGCCGCGGCCGTCGTGCGCCGCCTGCTGGACCCGCTCATGGCCGAGGCGGCCTCCGGGGGCGCCACGGCGGACTGGAAGACCGCGCTGCAGGAGCTGACCGCAGCCCGCGGCGACGGCGTCCCGGACTACACGATCGCCGGCAGCGGGCCCGACCACGCCCGCCGCTACACCGCCCACGTCGTCGTCGGCGGTGTCGTCCTGGGCAGCGGCGAGGGCGTGAGCAAGAAGGAGGCCGAGCAGCACGCGGCCGAGGTGGGCGTCAAGGCGCTCGCGGCGACCGCGCCCGCTGCTCCCGCTGCTCCTGCTTCCGCTGCTCCTGCTTCCGTGACCGCCCCCGGCGAGGCCGGTGCCTGAGCTCCCCGAGGTCGAGGTGGTGCGCCGCGGCCTGCAGCGCGGGGTCGCCGGGCGCACCATCGCGCGCGTCGAGGTGCACCACCCGCGAGCGGTGCGACGGCACGAGGCCGGCGCCGACGACTTCGCCGCGCTGCTGGTCGGCCGCACCGTCCTGGCCGCCCGCCGCCGCGGCAAGTACCTCTGGCTGCCCCTGGACTCCAGCGACGCGGTCACCGGCCACCTCGGCATGAGCGGCCAGCTGCTCGTGGTGCCGGCGGACAAGCCGGACGAGACGCACCTGCGCATCCGCTTCGCCTTCGCCGACGCCGGGCGCGAGCTGCGCTTCGTCGACCAGCGCACCTTCGGCGGCCTGGCCGTGGTGGCAGGCGGCGCCGACCTGCCGAGCACCGTGGCGCACATCGCCCGCGACCCCCTCGACGAGGAGTTCGACGACGAGGCGTTCGTGACCGGCCTGCGGGCCAAGCGCTCCGGGCTCAAGCGGGCCCTGCTGGACCAGACGCTCATCAGCGGGATCGGCAACATCTACGCCGACGAGGCCCTGTGGCGGGCCGAGCTGCACGGCGGTCGGGCGACCGAGCTCGTCAGCCGCCCGCAGGCCCGCCGCCTGCTCGCCCACGTGCGCGACGTGCTCACCGAGTCGCTCGAGCAGGGCGGCACGAGCTTCGACGCGCTCTACGTCTCGACCGAGGGCGTGAGCGGGCTGTTCGAGCGGTCCCTCAACGCCTACGGCCGCCAGGACGAGCCGTGCCCCCGGTGCGGCATCCCGATCCGGCGCGAGCTGTTCATGAACCGCTCCTCCTTCAGCTGCCCCCGCTGCCAGCCGCGCCCGCGCAGCCCCCGGTGAGCGTGCGGCTCACGGCCCGGGCGTCCGGGCGCGTGCAGGGCGTCGGCTTCCGCTGGTGGGTGCGGGCCCGGGCCCTCGAGCTCGGCCTCGTCGGCAGCGCGACCAACCTGGCCGACGGGCGGGTCGAGGTCGTCGCCGAGGGGACGCGCGAGGCCGCCGAGGCCCTCCTGCAGGCCCTCGCCGGACCCGGGACCCCCGGCCGCGTGGACCACGTGGGCCACTGGTGGGGCGACCCGCGCGGGGGCCTGGAGGGCTTCGTCGAGCGGTGACCCGGGTGTGACGGGCACGTCTCGAACAGGTGACGCGTTCCCTTGACCGGGACCACACGGCGTGGGAACCTAGATCACGGAGATGGTGGCCACCAGCCCGCTCCGGTGAACCTCACCTGACCCAGAACACTCGAGCACGCGTCACCGCGCGTGCGCCTCGACGCGGAGGATGAACGTCATGGCCAAGGCCCTGTTCGGGCACGTCGGCAGCAGCACGGACCAGCGCCTGGCCGCGGAGATCCGCCGCCTGCGGGCCCGGGTCGCGCAGCTGGAGGCCGACCTCGCGCTCGCCCACGAGTCCCTCGCCGCGTCCGTCACCGTCGAGGACGACCTGAGCACGCTGACGCCGGAGCCCGCGCTCACCTGAGCCGCTCCCGCGTCCGAAGGGCGCTCCCGCCAGAGGCGGGGGCGCCCTTCGTGCGTCCGGGCTGTGGCGCACCCACCCGGCGCACGGCTCCGGGGTCGACGGCGCGTGCGTTCGTGTGCGCGCCGCACACGAACGCCGTACGGCTGGGGGTCGACCTGCGCGTTCGCCGACGGGCGCCGTCGTTCGTGTGTAGGCCGCACACGAACGCCGCACAGCCCCGGGCTGACCTGCGTGTTCGCGGACGGGCGCTGGCGTTCGTGTGCACAGCGCACGCGAGCGCTGTACGTGCTCGGGCTGAACCAGGCGGTCGCGGGCGGGCGTCGGCGATCGTCTGCGGGCAGCACGCGAACGCCGCGCGGCCGCGGGTCGACCAGCGCGTTCGCTTACGCGCGCCACCGTTCGTGTGTGAGCCGCACACGAACGCCGTGCGGCCCGCGAGCTGACCTGCGCGTACGACGGCCTGCGCGAGCGTTCGTGTGCGCGCTGCACACGAACGCCGTACGGCCCGGGGTCGACCAGTGCACTCGCCTGCGCCTGGGAGCTGTTCGTGTGCGCACCGCAGACGAGCGCGCTGGCACGGGCTGAGTCGGGCGACCGCTACGGGTGTCGCCCCTGCACACGAACGCCGTGCGGACCGCGGCTGACCTGGGGGCTCGTCGGCATGTCGTGGTGTTCGTGTGCGCGTCGCACACGAACGCCGCCGGGACCGCGGCTGACCCGCGCGTTCTCTGGCGCGGGCCGGCGTTCGTGTGTGGGCTGCACCCGAACGCCGTGCGGGTCGGGGCTGACCTGCGCGTTCGCTGACGCGTGCCGGCGTTCGTGTGCGCGCCGCACCCGAACGCGGTGGACCCGGCAGGCGCTGGACACGTGGTTACTCGGTATGCATACTCAGCACCTACATACCGAGTAAGGAGCCTCCATGTCCGTCCGCCACAGCCTGCTGGCGCTGCTCGCCGAGCGGCCTCGCCACGGCTACGAGCTGCGCACCGAGTTCGAGCGCCGCACCGGCAGCACCCTGAACGTCGGGCAGGTCTACACGACGCTGTCGCGCCTCGAGCGAGACGGGCGCGTGGTCGCCACGGACGGCGGTGACGAGGGCCAGAACGCGTACGCGCTCACCGAGGACGGCCGCGAGGAGCTGCGGACGTGGTTCGCCAGCCCGGTGACCCGCGAGAGCCGCCCCCGGGACGAGCTCGCCATCAAGCTGGCCCTCGCCGTCACGGCCCCCGAGGTCGACGTGCAGGCGGTGCTGCAGACCCAGCGGACCGACAGCCTGCGCGCCCTGCAGGACTACACCCGCCTCAAGACCCGCGTCGACCCGGCGCAGGACCTGGCGTGGCTCCTGGTCCTGGACGCCCTGATCTTCCAGACCGAGGCCGAGGTGCGGTGGCTCGACCACTGCGAGAGCCGCCTGGTGAGGGCGCGGGCGGCCGCGGGCGAGCCCGCGCCGGCCGTCGTCGTCCCCGCCCGTGAGCAGTCCCCCCGATGAGCGCCGTCCTCGAGCTGCGCGAGGTGCACCGCACCCACGGCGAGGGCGAGACCGCGGTCCACGCCCTCGCCGGGGTCAGCTTCACCGTCGCGGCCGGCGAGCTCGTCGCCGTGATGGGCCCCAGCGGCTCGGGCAAGTCGACCCTGCTGCACCTGGCCGGGGGGCTCGACGAGCCCACCCGCGGGCAGGTCGTCGTCGAGGGCACGGTGCTCGGTGGCCTGTCGCGCAAGGAGCTGGCGCGGATGCGCCGCCGCTCGGTGGGCTACGTCTTCCAGGACCTCAACCTCGTGCCGGCGCTCACCGCCGCCGAGAACGTCGCGCTGCCGCGCGAGCTCGACGGCGTCCGCGCCCGGGCGGCCCGCAAGGAGGCCGTCGCGGCGCTGGCCGACCTCGGGATCGCTGACCTCGCCGACCGGTTCCCCGACGACATGTCCGGCGGCCAGCAGCAGCGCGTCGCCATCGCGCGCGCCCTCGTCGGCGAGCGACGGCTCGTGCTCGCGGACGAGCCGACCGGCGCCCTGGACTCGACGACGGGCGAGGCCGTCATGGCCCTGCTGCGCCAGCGCGTCGACGCGGGCGCCGCCGGGATGCTCGTGACCCACGACGCCCGGCACGCAGCCTGGGCCGACCGCGTCGTGTTCCTGCGCGACGGCCGGGTCGTGGACGAGTCCGTCTACGTCGCGCCCGACCTCGGCGCCCGGGCGCTCACGTGAGCTCGTGGGGAGCCGCCCTGCGGATCGCGCGCCGCGACGCGATGCGGGCCCGGGGACGCAGCGCGCTGGTGCTCGCGATGATCGCCCTGCCCGTGCTCGGCATCGCCGCGATGGACGTGGCCGTCCGCACCTACGACCTGTCGGCCGACCAGAAGGCGACCCGCAGCATGGGCCGCGCCGACGCAGCGCTCACGGACACGCAGAGCGAGCGCATCCAGCAGTACCGCCTCGGGGACACCGTCCAGTACGAGTCGGTCGGGCAGGACTGCGCACCGGCTCCCGGCGGGGGCCAGGCCTGCTCGGTCCCCGTCCGCACGAGCCCGGTCGACCTGGAGGGCCTGCTCCCCGCCGGCTCGCGCACGCTCGAGGACACCACGGCGTACGGCCCGGTCACCGCTCCCGGCCGCAGCAGCGAGGGCCTGGTCCGCGAGCTGGCGTACGCCGATCCGCTCGCCCGCGGCACCTACCGCCAGGTCGAGGGCCGCGAGCCCCGCACCGCCGACGAGGTCGCGCTGACCGAGGCGCTCAGCCGGCGGCTGTCCGCCGGCCCGGGGGACGAGGTCCGCGTCGCGGCCACCGAGCGCCTGATGCGCGTGGTCGGGGTCGTGGCCGACGCGGACGACAAGGCGCAGCAGACCGCCGTCGTGGGGCCCGGGGCCCTCACCGCGTCGCGTGACGCCCAGCGCAGGCTGCTGGTGGACCTGCCGGCCGAGCTGCGCTGGCCGTTCGTCCAGCAGCTCAACGACCGGGGCGTGCTCGTGGAGGGCCGGGGTCCGATCCCGGGAGCGCCGCCCGCGCTGGAGGAGGCGCAGGCGCTCGTCGACCAGCAGACCCTCACCGCGGTCACCCTCGTCGCCGGGATGGCGCTGCTGGAGATCGTCCTGCTCGCGGGCCCGGCCTTCGCGGTCGGCACCAAGCGCCAGTCGCGCGACCTCGCGCTCGTGGCCGCGACGGGCGGGGAGCGCCGCGACGTGCGCCGCGTCGTCCTCGGGGGAGGGCTGGTCCTGGGCCTGACGGCAGGCGCGCTCGGCGTCGCGGGCGGCGTCGCGCTCGGGGCCAACGCCGAGCCCCTCGTCGGGCGGTTCGACAGCTCGGTGCCGGGTCCGGTCGACCTGCGCCCGCTCGAGCTGCTGGCCATCGCCTCGGTGGGCGTCGTCACCGCCCTGCTCGCCGCGCTGCTGCCGGCCTTCCTGGCCGCGCGCCAGGACGTCGTCGCGGCGCTCACCGGGCGCCGCGGGACCCGCCGCAGCTCGCGTGCCGTCCCCGCCCTCGGCGCCGTGGCCGCCGGCATCGGCGCGCTCATCGCCTTCGAGGGCGCCCGGCAGCGCGACCTCAACGTCGTGCTCGCCGGCTCCATCGTCGCCGAGCTCGGACTGGTCGCCATGACCCCGGTGCTCGTGGGGGCCGCCGGACGCCTGGGCCCCCTGCTGCCGGCCGCCCCGCGCCTCGCCCTGCGCGACGCGAGCCGCAACCGCGGCCGTACGGCGCCCGCGGTCTCGGCGATCCTGGCCGCCGTCGCCGGGTCGGTCGCCGTCGGCACCTTCGTGAGCAGCCTCGACGCTAAGGACCGCGCGGCCTACTCCCCGCAGGCGCTCTCCGGGACCTCGGTCGTGCAGCTCAACCCGTCCGGGAGGGCGCTGAGCCGGGCCGAGGTCGAGGCGGCGCTGCGCCAGGGCGGCCTGACCGTGGAGGACGTCACGCCGGTCGGTGGCCTGAGGGCCGACCGGCCCGACGGCTCGTCGGTCTACGTCCAGGTGCAGGTGCCCCCGTCGTTCACGGGCGAGGACAGCACCCCGTTCCGGGCGTTCAGCGGCACCTCCGGCATCACCGTCGGGGGCCCCGCGGTCCTCGAGGCGGTCACCGGGGCCCGCGGCACGTCCCTGACGGCAGCCCTGGAGCGGGGCGCCGCGGTCGTGCCGCGTCCCTACCTGACGGGCGACGGCACGGTCACCCTCAGCGTCGAGGAGGTCGACGAGACCGGGGCGAGCGGACCCGTGAGGGTGGTGCGCGTGCCGGCGGTGGCCCTGCCGTCGGACGCGGAGATCCAGACGGCGGTCTTCCCGCAGGCCGCGGTCACCCGGACGGGCCTGGCCACCACCACCAGCGGGATGGTCGTGCGGACCCGCAGCCTTCCCAGCGGCGAGCAGCAGGCGGCGGCGCAGTCCGCCCTCGAGGGCCTCGGTGCCGGGGCCTACCTCGTCGTCGAGCGCGGCTACCAGAGCGACTACGGCGCGGCGCTCTACATCCTGCTCGGCGCGAGCGCGCTGCTCGTGCTCGGCGCCTCGGGCATGGCGACCGGGCTCGCGGCCGCCGACGGCAGGGCCGACCTGTCGACGCTGGCCGCCGTGGGGGCCACGCCCTCGCTGCGCCGGCGCCTGGCGGGGTTCCAGTCCCTCGTCACGGCCGGCCTCGGGACGGCGCTCGGCGTGGTCGCCGGGCTCGTCCCCGCCCTGGGGCTCATCGGGGCGCTCAACTCGCCCATCGGGGCGGACGGGGGCGGGGTCTTCGCGACCGGCGACTACCCGTACGCCCTGCCCTGGACCAACCTCGCCGTCACCGTCGTGGTCGTCCCGCTCGTCGCCGGGCTCGCGGCGATGGCGCTCACCCGGAGCCGGCTGACGCTCATCAGGAGGGCCGCGGCGTGACCGAGCTCCTCACCCGTCCGGCGGCCCCGCCCCGGACGGTCCGCAGGGCTGCCCGCGGCCGGCGCCTGGCCGGCCTGCTCGCCGCCGTCTGCCTGCTCGTCGGCCTGGTCGTCCTGCGCGACGGGCCGGGCGCGCTCACGGTGACCGGGACCGCTCCGGAGGGCGTGGGCAACACGCAGGACCTGCAGCCCGCGGTGCGCCGCGCCGTCGAGCGGGCCATCGCGGCGGCGACCGCCGACGGGGTCGAGCTGCGCGTCACCTCCGGCTGGCGCAGCGCGGCCCACCAGCGGCGCCTGTTCGACGAGGCGGTGGCGAAGCACGGCTCTGCCGAGCGCGCCCGGCAGTGGGTGCTGCCCCCGGGCGAGTCCGAGCACGTGCGCGGCGGGGCCGTCGACGTCGGTCCCCAGGAGGGCGCCCGCTGGCTCGACGAGCACGGTGAGCGGTGGGGCCTGTGCCGGCGCTACGACAACGAGCCCTGGCACTTCGAGCGCCTGGCCGGCGCGCTCGGCTCGACCTGCCCGCCCCGGGAGCCGCACGCGTGAGCGCGCACCACGGGGCGCGCACGGGCATGAGCCCCGAGGTCGTCGCCACGAGCGCAGGCAGGCCGCGCTGCGCCTGCGCGCGCTCGTGCTCGTGAGGCGGGAGCTGGCACGCGAGGGCCGGGAGCGTCCGGTGCGCCGGTAGCGTGCGCGCGTGCACCTGAAGAGCCTGACGCTGAAGGGCTTCAAGTCCTTCGCGTCCCCGACGACGCTGCGCTTCGAGCCCGGGATCACCTGCGTCGTGGGCCCCAACGGCTCCGGCAAGAGCAACGTCGTCGACGCCATGGCCTGGGTGCTCGGCGAGCAGGGCGCCAAGGCGCTGCGCGGCGGCAAGATGGAGGACGTCATCTTCGCCGGCACGCCCGGCCGCCCGCCGCTCGGGCGCGCCGAGGTGACGCTGACGATCGACAACAGCGACGGGGCGCTGCCGATCGAGTACACCGAGGTCTCGGTGCGGCGGCTGATGTTCCGCTCGGGGGAGTCGGAGTACTCCATCAACGGCGACCGCTGCCGGCTCGTCGACATCCAGGAGCTGATGAGCGACAGCGGCATCGGCCGCGAGCTCCACGTCGTGGTCGGGCAGGGCCAGCTCGACGCCGTGCTGTCGGCCCGCCCCGAGGACCGGCGCGCCTTCATCGAGGAGGCCGCGGGCGTCCTCAAGCACAAGAAGCGCAAGGAGAAGGCCCTGCGCAAGCTCGACGCGATGCAGGCCAACCTCGCGCGCGTCGGCGACCTCACCGCCGAGCTCCAGCGCCAGCTCAAGCCGCTCGGCAAGCAAGCCGAGGTGGCCCGCCGGGCCGCCACCGTCCAGGCCGACCTGCGCGACTCCCGGCTGCGCCTGCTCGCCGACGACCTGCTCTCGATGCGCAGCACCCTCGAGGCGGAGGTGCGCGACGAGACCGCCCTGCGCGAGCGCCGGGCCGCAGTGGAGAAGGACCTGGCCGAGGCGCAGCAGCGCGAGCAGGCGCTCGAGGCCGACACGGCCGAGCAGGCCCCGCGCCTGACCCGGGCCCAGGAGACGTGGTACCGCCTGTCGGCCCTGGAGGAGCGACTGAGGGGGACCGGGTCGCTGGCCTCCGAGCGCCGCCGGCACCTGACCTCCGCCCTGCCCGACGCCGACCGGCCCGGCCGGGACCCGGACGCCCTGGACGCCGAGGCCGCGCACGTGCGCGAGCAGGAGCTGGCCCTGCGCGAGCAGGTCGAGGCCGACGGCGAGCGCCTGCGCGAGACGGTCGCCCGGCGCACCTCCGTCGAGGGTGCGCTCGCCACCGAGGAGAAGGCCCTCGTCGCCGCCCGGCGCGCCGTGGCCGACCGCCGCGAGGGCCTGGCCAAGCTCACGGGGCAGGTGGGGGCGCTGCGCTCGCGCAGTGCCGCCGCCGAGGCCGAGCTCGGGCGGCTGTCGACCGCGCTCGACGAGGCGCACCGCCGCTCCGAGGTCGCCACCCGCGAGCTCGAGCAGATGCAGTCCGAGGTCGGAGGGCTCGACGAGGGCGAGGTCGACCTCGACGAGCGCCACGAGGGCGCCGAGCTCGCGCTCGCCCAGGCCCAGGACGCCCTGGTGGCCGTGCAGGCCGACGAGCGCGAGGCCGAGCGGGACCGCTCCACCTGGGCGGCCCGCCGCGACGCCCTCGCCACCACCCTGACCCGCAAGGACGGCGCCGGCGCGCTGCTCGCGGCCGACCTGCCCGGCGTGCTCGGGACGGTCGCGGCCCTCGTGCACGTGCAGGGCGGGGCCGAGGCTGCCGTGGCCGCGGCGCTGGGGGCCGTCGCCGACGCCGTCGCCGTCGCCGGCCCTGCGGAGGCCGCCCAGGCCCTGACCCGGCTCAAGGACGACGACGCCGGCCAGGCCGGGCTGCTGGTCGGCGGCGGGGGCTACGACGACGAGGCGCCGTGGCCCGAGCTGCCCGCGGGGGCCCGCTGGGCCCTCGACCTCGTCGAGGCCCCGGAGAGCGTGCGCCCGGCGATCGCCCGCGTCCTGCACCAGGTCGCCGTCGTCGACACGCTCGAGCAGGCCCGCGGGCTCGCCGAGCGCGGGCTGCGCGCGGTCACCTCCGAGGGCGACCTGCTCGGGCGCGACTGGGCCGTCGGGGGCTCGGCCAGCGCCCCCAGCCTGCTCGAGGTCCAGGCCGCGGTCGACGAGGCCGGCGCCAGGCACGACGAGGCCCAGCAGCGCCACGAGCGGCTCGGCTTCGAGGTGGCCCGCGCCGCAGCTGCGGTGCAGGAGGCCAAGGGCCGGGTCGAGGACGCGCTGGCCGCGCTCAACGACAGCGACGCCCGCATGGCCGCGATGGCCGAGCAGCTCGGCCTGCTGGCCTCCGCCGTCCGGGGCGCCGAGGCCGAGGCCGGTCGGCTCGAGCAGGCCCGCGTGCGCGCCGAGGAGGCCCGCGACCGGGACCTGCACGGCCTCGCCGAGCTCGAGGAGCGCCTCGCGGCCGCCGAGGCCGCCCCCCTCGAGGAGGACCCGTCCACCGAGGTCCGTGACCGGCTCGCGGCCGAGGCGACCGAGGCGCGGGCCGCCGAGGTCGAGGCCCGGTTGTCGGTGCGCACCGGCGAGGAGCGCGGCCGCGCCCTGTCCGGCCGGGCCGAGTCGCTCGAGCGCGCCGCCCGCGCTGAGCGCGAGGCCCGTGAGCGCCTCGTCGAGGTCAAGGCCCAGCGCGAGCGCGGGGCGCGGGTGGCCGAGCAGGTCGTCCGCGGGGCCGAGCGCGCCCTGGCCGCCGTCGCCGTCTCCCTCGGGGCCGCGGCGGCCGAGCGCGACGCCGCCCAGGCCGCCCGCACGGTCACCGAGGGCGAGCTCATCGCGCTGCGCGGACGCACCCGCGAGCTCGCCGCCGAGCTCGACCGGCTCACCGACACCGTCCACCGCGACGAGGTCGCCCGGGCCGAGCAGCGCCTGCGCATCGAGGCCCTCGAGACCCGGGCCGTCGAGGAGTGGTCGGTCCCGATCGAGCAGCTGCTCACCGACTACGGCCCCGAGGCGCTCGTCCCCGTCGAGGAGGGCGACCCGGTGCCGTACGACCGGGTGGCCCAGGAGAAGCGCGCCGCGACCGCCGAGCGCGCCCTCGCCCTGCTGGGGCGCGTCAACCCGCTCGCGCTCGAGGAGTACGCCGCGCTGCAGGAGCGCGCCGCGTTCCTGTCCACCCAGCTCGAGGACCTCAAGGACACCCGTCGCGACCTGCTGCTCGTCGTCAAGGAAGTCGACGACCGCATCCACGAGGTCTTCGCGACCGCCTTCGAGGACACCGCGCGCGAGTTCGTCGGCGTCTTCGCCACGCTGTTCCCCGGGGGCGAGGGCAAGCTCGTCCTCACCGACCCCGACGACCTGCTCACCACCGGCATCGAGGTCATGGCCCGCCCGGCCGGCAAGAAGATCTCGCGCCTGTCCCTGCTGTCGGGCGGCGAGCGCTCGCTCACCGCCATCGCGCTGCTCGTGGCGATCTTCCGGGCCCGGCCCTCGCCCTTCTACGTCATGGACGAGGTCGAGGCAGCCCTCGACGACCGCAACCTGGGCCGCCTGCTCGAGGCCTTCCAGGGCCTGCGAGAGAGCAGCCAGCTGATCATCATCACGCACCAGAAGCGGACGATGGAGATCGCCGACGCGCTCTACGGCGTGACGATGCGCGGCGACGGTGTGTCGGCCGTCGTCAGCCAGCGGCTCCGGGAGCGCGAGACGGCGTAGGCGCCTGCACGGCGTGCACGCCGTCGCGGTCGGCCCAGACGAAGCGGCCCCCGGTCCGGATGCCGAACGTGTCGTCCGCCTCAGCGGGCGCCTCCACCGCGGTGCCCGCGCCCGTGCAGGGTCGGGCGAGCTGCTGGCCCGCGCGGGAGAAGCGGACCCCGCCCTCGACCAGCTCGTAGTCGTTCTCGGGCTCCGGGCACCAGCCCACGGCCGTCGGGTCCTCGGGGAGCGTCCGCCCGTCGGAGACGTCCAGCACGGTGCGCGTCCCGTCCGAGGACGAGAGCCGGACGACGTCGTCTCCGAGCCCCATGACGCCGCCCTCGGACAGGGCCAGCCCTGGCACCCGCCCGACGTGGTGGGACCAGGTCGGCGTGCCCGTCCGAGGGTCGAAGCCGGTGATCGTGACGTCGGCGTCCCCGCTCAGGGCGGCCGGGCGGCCGAGGGGGCCGCTGACCCGGCCCCGGTAGGAGCAGCGGAAGACCAGATCGCGGGAGACCACCTCGTCCAGCCCTCCCCAGCAGCGGAAGGGCTCACCTGGCACGGTCCAGGCCGTACGGCCGCTCTGGGCCTCGATCCCCGCGAGGACCACACTGCTGAGCGGTCGGTCCTCGGGGTCGATCGGGCCCAGGCCCAGGTGACCGACGACCAGGTCGCCGATCTCCGCGAAGTACCAGCCGTGGTCACTGGTCACGTCAGCGCCGAACAGGTCGCTCGCCTCGCGCTGCCAGAGCTCACCGCGGACCGCCTGCCGCACGACGAGCTCCGGGTCGCGGGCACCAGGGTCGACCAGGTCGGCCCCCAGCTCACGTCCACCGGCGCGCTCGGGCGCCGAGGACCTGCCGTCCGACAGGCGCAGGCGGAACCTGACCCCGCGCCCCTCGTCGTTGCCGTTCCCGCACAGGTGGGCGGGGTCCCTCGGGCACGGCGACGGGACGCCGTTGTAGGCGCCGTACGCGTCGCTGACCCAGACGTCTGCACCGGTCCGGGCGTCGGCCAGGACGGCATGGGGCTCACCGTCGCCCTGCTCGCGCAGGTAGACCACACGGGAGCCCACCGCGACCGGGCCGAAGGCGACCCCCCGGGTGATCGCGGCATCGCTCGCCCGCCGCGCCCAGGCCGTCCTGCCGGTCAGGGGGTCCAGGCCGGTGAGCACCAGCCGGCCACCTCGGTGCACGAGCAGCACGAGACGCCCGCCGACCAGCTGCGGCTCGCTGACGGCGCGCAGGTCGTCCCGGGACCAGGCCGGCTGCAGCGCGGCTGGGCGCTCGGCCGGGGGAGTGGTGGTGCTGGCCGACCGGTCGCGCGACCCCCCGGAGCACGCGGTGGTCGCCACCAGCAGGGCGAGGACGAGGGAGCGGGGACGCATGCCTGCACCTCATCGCACGCCGGGGGCTCCTGCGGGTTGTCCACAGGTCCGTGTGCCGTGGGCCCGAGCCCCGCCCCGGCGCCACCGCACCCGATCGGGTAGACCTGTCGGGTGGTCCTCTTCCTGCTGATCGTCGGCGCCGTCGTGGTGCTCCTCGGCGTCATCGCCGCGTCCGTGCTGGTCGCCCGGCGTGGCACGCCGCCCACCCGGCAGCCGCTGCCGCCCGTCCTGCACCGCCGCGAGCGGCCAGCCGCCCCGCCCGTCGTGGCCCCGGAGGCGGGGACCCCTCCCGCCGAGCCCGTCGTGCAGGAACCGACCGCCCCGGTGGTCCAGACACCTGCGCTCGACACCCCGGAGAAGACCTCGGGCCGCCTGGCCCGCCTGCGCTCGCGCCTGTCGCGCTCGCAGGGGACGCTCGGGCGCGGGCTGTTCGCCCTGCTCTCGCGCGACGTCCTCGACGAGGACACGTGGGAGGAGGTCGAGGACACGCTGCTCACCGCCGACATGGGCGTGGGCGCGACCACCGAGCTCGTGCAGAAGCTCCGCACCCGCGTGCGGGTCGAGTCGCTGCGCACCCCCGAGGAGCTGCGGGTCATCCTGCGCGAGGAGCTGCTCTCGCTCATCGGGGCCGACGTCGACCGCTCGCTCCGGACGCTGCCCAAGGCCGACGGCACGCCCGCCGTCGTCCTCGTGGTCGGGGTCAACGGGACCGGCAAGACGACGACCTGCGGCAAGCTGGCGCGCGTCCTCGTGGCGGACGGCCGCACCGTCCTGCTCGGCGCGGCCGACACCTTCCGCGCGGCCGCCGCCGATCAGCTGCAGACCTGGGGGGAGCGCGTCGGCGCGAGCATCGTGCGCGGGCCCGAGGGCGGGGACCCGGCGAGCATCGCCTTCGAGGCCGTCGCGCAGGGGACGACCGCCAAGGTCGACACCGTCCTCATCGACACCGCCGGCCGCCTGCACACCAAGACCGGCCTCATGGACGAGCTCGGCAAGGTCAAGCGGGTCATCGAGCGCAAGGGCGCCGTCGACGAGTGCCTGCTGGTCCTGGACGCCACGACCGGCCAGAACGGCGTCGTCCAGGCCCGCGTCTTCACCGAGGTCGTCGACGTGACCGGCATCGTGCTCACCAAGCTCGACGGGTCGGCCAAGGGCGGCATCGTCGTCTCGGTCCAGCGCGAGCTCGGCATCCCGGTCAAGCTGATCGGCGTGGGGGAGGGGCCCGACGACCTCGCCCCCTTCGAGGCCGAGGCCTTCGTCGACGCGCTGCTGGGCGACGAGGCCGCGCTCTAGCTGTAGCGACCAGGGACGTTGTTGACAGTCGGCGTGGCGGCTTGATCTGAGAAGGGACCTCCGGCAGGAGTGGCGGTGTCTAAGTCGCTTCTCGTCCCGGAGGTCCCTCGTGGCGCACGATAACGCCCTGCATCTGAACGTCTTTGGTCGTCGCACGCTGGTGGAGCGCGTGTTGGCTGGCCACAAGCCGGCTGAGGTCGCCAAGCAGCTGAACGTCAGTCGCCAGACCGTCTACAAGTGGGTCCGCCGCTACCGGCAAGAAGGCCTGGCCGGGTTGGAAACCCGTTCCTCGCGTCCGCACCACAGCCCCACCAAGGTCAGCACTGAGCTCGCAGCCACGGTCATCGCCGAGCGGGTCGCTGAGCACGTCGGGGCGCGTGAGCTGTCGGCCCGCACCGGGGTCCCGGCCAGCACGGTCGGGGCGATCCTGCGCCGGGCCGGCATGCCTCACCTGGCGCACATCGACCGGCTGAGCGGTGAGCTGGTCCGGGGCCGCCGACACAGCCAGGTCCGTTACGAGCACGACCGCCCAGGCTCGTTGCTGCATGTCGACGTCAAGAAGATCGGCAAGGTCCCGCCCGGAGGCGGCTGGCGGGTCCACGGCCGCAGCGAGGCTGTCCGGGGCCGCGGACTGGGCTGGGACTACGTCCACGTCGCCGTCGATGACCACAGCCGCGTGGCCTAGGCCGAGGTCCTGCCGGACGAGAAGGCCGCCACCTGCGCTGCGTTCCTTGCCCGCGCTGCCGCCTGGTTCCACCAGCACGGCGTCACCATCCGGCGCGTGCTGACCGACAACGCCAAGGCCTACCGGATCGGCCACGACTGGATCGCGGTCTGCCAGGCGCTGCAGATCAAGCGTCGCTACATCAAGCCAGGCTGCCCCTGGACCAACGGCAAAGCCGAACGCTTCAACCGCACCCTGCAAGACCGATGGGCCTACCGGCAGCCATGGACCAGCAACCAGGCCCGGACCGCCGCCCTTGAGCACTTCCTCGACTTCTACAACACTGAGCGCGGCCACGACTCACTCGCCGGAAAGACCCCCCTCAGCAGGCTCGCTGCGTAAACAACCTCCGTGGTCGCTACATCTAGCCCTGGGAGCCGACCAGGGCGCGGTGCATCACGGCGATGAGCTCGGTGCGGGTCACGATCCCCGCCAGCCGGTCCTGCGGGTCGAGCACCGGCAGGTGTCGCAGCCCCCGGTCGGTCATCAGCGCGACCAGGGACGCGACCGGGGTGCCCACACGGACCGTGGTGACGGGGCTGCTCATCACGGTCGAGACGGGGGACAGGTCGACGACGTCGCGGTTGAACAGGTCGTAGACGGTCGCGATCCCCACGACCCTGCGCTCGTCGTCGACGACCGGGGCAGCCTTGACGTGGTGGTTGTTCATGATCAGCCGCAGCCGGAACACCGTCTCGTCGGCCCGGACCGTCTGGACGTCGCGGGCCATGACGTCCTCGCAGGTCAACCCGCCCAGGCGCCGGTCGACCGCGTGCTCCTCGGCCTCGCGCACCAGCGCCACGACGTCGGCGGCGGTGACGTCCAGGCCCTGGTCGAGCCGGGCCATGGCCTGCACGACGTCGCCCTCGCGCAGGCCCACCCTCGCCGTCGGCGCGGCGTCGGTGCCGGGCCCGGTCGGCGGGGCGGCCGGCACGTGCGGGTAGGGGCGGCCCGTCGCGCGGTTGACGAGCACGGCGACCGCGAGCAGCAGCACCGTGTTGGCGCCGACGGGCCACAGGGCGAAGGCGAAGCCCTGCTCGTGGACGGCCGGACCGCCGACGGCGGCGAACAGCGCGCAGGCGCCGCCGGGCGGGTGGACGCACCGCAGCGCCATCATCACGGCGATGGCCGCGCCCACAGCCAGGCAGCCCGCGAGCAGCACGTCGTCCACGAGCCGGGCCGCCGCGACCCCGACGAGGCTCGAGGAGACGTTGCCGGCCACGACTGCCCACGGCTGCGCCAGCGGGCTGGCCGGCGCCGCGAACAGCAGCACGGCGCTGGCCCCCATCGGGGCCACGAGGAACGGCAGCGCCTGCGGTCCGAGGTCGGCGACCCGCACGACCGCTCCGGCCACGAGCAGGCCCAGGAAGGCGCCGAGGGCGCCGCGCAGGTGGTCGGTGCGGCCGTAGCGCACGGAGGACGGGCCCCAGCCGGTCAGCACCTGTCCACCGCGACGCACCAGTCCGAGCCCGGCTCCAGCGGCGCCCCCTGCCAGGTGGCGTGCCGGGCGACCTGCTCGAGCCCCGCGGCGGCGGCCCACCGGTCGTAGTCGGCCGGCGCCAGGCGGTCCGTGCGCCAGCCGCTGACGAGCAGCCCGCCGGGTCGCAGGTGGGCGGCCATCCGGGCCACGACCGCCTGCTCGGTGCCCGGTTCGAGGAAGACGACCACGTTTCCGGCGGCTACCACGAGGTCGAAGCGCTCTGTGAGATCCAGGGCCGACAGGTCCTCGAGCACCCACGTCGGGCCCTCGTGCTCCTGGGCCACCGCGAGCATCGACGGGTCGCTGTCGACCCCGGTCGTCCGGTGACCGCGGCGGTGCAGCTCGAGGGCCACCCGACCGGTCCCGCAGCCCGCGTCCAGCACGTCAGAGCCGGGTCCGAGCAGCGCGTCGACGTACGCCGCCTCGCCGTGCACGTCGGCCCCCGACGCTGCCAGCGCGCGGAACGCCTCGTCGTACGAGGCCCCCCGTGTGCCGCCCGTCTCATCCATCCAGCGCGTCAAACCCGGGCCCCCCGACTGTTCACCTGCACGAAACAGTCTCCCGCACACCGTCACGTCCGCGAAACAGACGCGGAACCGTGCGCGAAACACTTCTCCAGCAGTGTCTCCCGCAGTCCCCCGCGACAGAGGAGAAGCATGGAACCCGCCCTGATTGACGGTGCCAACACCGGCTTCATCTTGGTCAGCGCCGCCCTGGTGCTGCTGATGACCCCCGGCCTGGCGTTCTTCTACGGCGGCATGAGCCGCAGCAAGAGCGTCCTGAACATGATGATGATGAGCTTCTCGGCCATCGCCATCGTGAGCGTGCTGTGGGTGATCTACGGCTACGCCCTCACCTTCGGCGCCGACCAGAACGGCCTGTGGGGCTGGTCGAAGGGTCTCGTGGGCCTGAGCGACCTGACCAACAACGCGACCTTCGGCAGCATCGCCGCCGACGGCGAGAGCGCCGTGATCAACACCTACGCGCTGCCCGACATCGTCTTCGCCGGCTTCCAGATGATGTTCGCCATCATCACGGTCGCGCTCATCAGCGGTGCGGTCGCCGACCGCATGAAGTTCGGCGCGTGGCTCGTCTTCACGACCATCTGGGTCACGGTCATCTACTTCCCGGTCGCCCACTGGGTGTTCGCGTTCGGCGTCGCGGAGGAGGGCGGCCAGGCCGCCGGCTTCGCCAACGGCTTCTTCGCCGAGGACTCCGGCGGCTGGATCGTCAACCGGCTCGGTGCGTTCGACCTCGCCGGCGGCACGGCGGTCCACATCAACGCCGGTGCGGCCGCGCTCGCCCTGATCCTGCTGCTCGGCAAGCGCAAGGGCTTCGGCAAGGAGCCGATGCGCCCGCACAACCTGCCGTTCGTCATGCTCGGCACCGGCCTGCTGTGGTTCGGCTGGTTCGGCTTCAACGTCGGCTCGACCCTCGGCTCCACCGCCTACTCCGGCCTCGTGCTCATGAACACGCAGGTCGCCACCGCTGCCGCGATCATCGGCTGGCTCGCCGTCGAGAAGCTCCGTGACGGCCACATGACCACGCTGGGCGCCGCGTCCGGCGCGGTCGCCGGCCTCGTGGCCATCACCCCCGCCTGCGGCTTCGTCAACGGCTGGGGCGCCATCGCGGTCGGCGTCGTCGCCGGTGTCATCTGCGCCCTGGCGGTCACGCTCAAGCACAAGCTCGGCTACGACGACGCGCTCGACGTGGTCGGCGTGCACCTGGTCGGCGGCATCACCGGCACGCTCATGATCGGTGTGGTCGGCGACGCCACCCACACCCTCACCGACACGATCGTCGACGGCGGCAGCTTCGGCCTGCTCGGCACCCAGGCCACGGCCGCCGGTGCGGTGCTCGCCTACTCCTTCGTCGGCACGCTGATCATCGGCTTCCTGCTCAAGGTCACCATCGGGATCCGCGTCCCGGAGGAGGAGGAGCTCACCGGCATCGACCAGGTCACGCACGCCGAGACGGCGTACGAGATGGGCGGCATCACCGGCGGCGGCGGCGCCCTCGGGTCGGCCAGCAGCCTGTCCACCACGAACTTTCCAGCACATTGGGATCCTAAGCTTAGAATTCCACGTGGACAAGTTGTCGC
>JADMIO010690301.1_pt1 | contig 40912 bp, 54 predicted proteins | sample 8958161 | NCBI WGS metagenome assembly JADMIO01 (sample SAMN16585339, study PRJNA669376) | soil metagenome | isolation source: Crop rotation soil | place: USA: Cullars Rotation, Alabama | collected 2011
GCATGCTGGATGGCAAGCCGCCGCGCAAAGTGATCATTGTGCCCGACAGGATCGTCAATGTTGTTGTTTAGCCGGGCCGCCGCTTCCGCGCTGTTGGCCGTGGCATTGCTCGCGCTGCTCGCAGGCTGCACGGGCCTTCGCCCGGTCTATTCCAATGCGGGCCTCGGCGCCGAGCGCGTACACGTGGTCTATGCCCTCCCCAACAACCGGCTCGAGCAGATCATCTACAACGAGCTCGCGCTCAAGCTTGGGAAGGGCGGCGACAACGCCCCGACCGTGGCAGTGTCGGCATCGAGCAGCAGCGCGGACCTCACCAACAACACTGTGTCATCGCCGCTCAACGCCAAGCAAGTAACGGTCTCGGCAAGCCTGACTGTGACGGCACCCGACGGAACCGTGCTTTTTTCGGGCACGCGCTCGCAAACGGCTGACCTGACCCACGACGCCCAGACGCTCGCCAACCGGCAGGCCACCGAGTCGGCCGAGCGCCAGGCGGCACTGCTGCTGGCCGATACGCTCCGGCTCGAAGTCCTCGGCACGCTCAGCAAGTGGCCGCACTGAAGGCGCACGAGGTCGAGCGCTTCGTGAAGCGCCCCGACCTCGATGCCGGCGTTCTCCTCGTCTACGGTCCCGATACGGGTCTCGTGCGCGAAACGGCCCAGCGGCTGGTGCGTCACTACGCTGGCGCCGATGCCGACGGCATGGGCCTCGTGACGCTCGACGGCAATGAACTCGACGGCGATCCCGGTCGCCTCCTGGTCGAGGCTAGAACGTCATCCTTGTTTGGCGAGAAGCGCGTTGTGCGCGTGCGCAATGCGGGCAAGTCGGTAGCCGTGTCTCTTGCCGATCTGGCGGCCGATCCGTCCGGGGCGATCGTCGTTCTAGAAGCGGGCAATCTGGCGCCGCGCGACGCGTTGCGGGCGCTGGTCGAAGGCGCAAAGGCGGGGCGAGCCTTGCCGTGTTATACCGACAGCGATGAGACGATCCTCAAGCTCATCAATGAAAGCTTCGCTGCCGCCGGCATCCGCGCCGAACCCGATGTCGCGACGACGTTACGCGATCAGCTTGGCAACGATCGCGAGGTGACCCGTCGCGAGATCGAAAAGCTCGTGCTCTACGCCGACCAGAGCAAGACTCTAGTGCGAGAGGATGTGCTGACGCTGTGCGCCGACAATGCCGCGTTGGTCCTCGACGAGATCGCCGACGCCATCGGCACCGGCCATGCGGAAAAGCTCGACCAGGCGCTGTCGCGCGCCCTCGCCGCAACGATCAATCCGCAGCAGCTGCTCTCGAGCGTTGTGCTGCACTTCGCCCAACTGCGCCGCTGGCGGACGGTGGTCGACACTGGCGCCGGCGTGCGTGATGTGCTCGAAGGCGCGCGGCCCAAGCCGCATTTCTCACGCCGCTCTGCGCTCGAGCAGCAGCTGCGCCTCTGGAGCGACGCTTCACTTTCGATCGCGATGTCGCGGCTTCACGATGCGACCGGTGAGTCCCGAAAGAACTATGGGCGCAGCGAGACGGTAGTTCGGCGGGTGTTCCTCGCGCTGGCGACGATGGCCGCGCAGCACTAAGTAGACGGGCCCGCCGGCCCCTAGCGGTCGAGGCGGGTGATGACCGTGTCGAGCTGCTCAAGCGTGCGGTAGCGAATCTCGAGCTTGCCACCGCTCGGCTTGTGGTCGATCAGCACTTTGAGGCCGAGTGCGTCCGACAGGCGCTTCTCAAGCGCCACCGTGTCGGCGTCTTTGGGTTCGGGCTCGGCTGCTGGGGCCGTCTTGGGGGCAGCACCGCCGTTCTGGCTCAGCTTTTCGGCTTCGCGAACCGACAACCCCTGGTCGATGATTTGCTTGGCCAGTGCTGCGGGATCCTCGGACGTGATCAGCGTGCGGGCATGACCGGCAGTGAGCTGGCCGCTGGTCACCATCTCGCGAACATCTTTGGGCAGCTTGAGGAGCCGCAGCGTGTTGGCGACGTGCGAGCGGGACTTGCCGATGACCTGCGCAAGGTCTTGCTGCGTATAGGAAAACTGCTCGATCAGCTGCTCGTAACCCTGCGCTTCTTCGAGCGGATTGAGATCGACACGTTGCACATTCTCGATGATCGCAAGCTCGAGCGCTTCCTTGTCGTCGACCTCGCGAATGATCACGGGCACATCGTGCAGCCCGGCGCGCTGCGCGGCCCGCCAGCGGCGCTCGCCGGCGATGATCTCGAAGATGTTGGGATCTTCGCTGGGGCGCACGAGCAGTGGCTGCATCACGCCTTTTTCTCGGATCGAATTGGTGAGCTCGTCGAGCTGGTCAGTATCGAAGTCCCGGCGCGGGTTGGCGCGGTTGGCGATGATGAAGTCGAGGGGCAAGCGTTTCTGCCCCCCGGCGGCAGATTCGGCGAGACGTGGCGCCTCGATGGGCGGCATGTCCCCAATGAGGGCGGCGAGGCCTCGGCCTAAGCGGTTGGGTTTGTCGATCATGGTCGCCTCACGCAGCGTTCAGTTGCCGCTCGCGGCGGATGACTTCAGTGGCAAGCCGGAGATACGCTTGGCTGCCGGCACATTTGAGATCGTAGAGCAGGGCAGGTTTGCCGTAGGACGGCGCCTCGGAGAGGCGGACGTTGCGGGGGATCACCGTCTCATAGACCAAGCTGCCCATCGTGCCGCGCACGTCCTGCAGCACCTGCTCACTGAGGGAATTGCGGCGGTCGAACATCGTCATTACTACGCCCTGGATCTTGAGGCGCGGATTGAGATTCGTTCGGATTTGCTCAATCGTTTGAAGGAGTTGGCTAAGGCCCTCGAGCGCGAAGAACTCCGCCTGCATTGGCACCAGCACAGCGTCGGCCGCCACCAGCGCGTTGACGGTCAACAGGTTCAGCGACGGCGGGCAGTCGATGAGGACGTAGGAGACCGGTTGACCCTCGATGGTCAGGCCGGCGATGTCCTTGAAAGCATTGCGCAATCGGAACGCCCGATCGGCCTGCTGGCCGAGCACCAGGTCGATGCCCGAAAGGTCCTGGGTGGACGGGACGAGCGCCACGCGCGGCACGTCAGTCATCATCGCCGCCTGCTCGACCGTGGCCTCGCCCATCAGCAGGTCGTAGCTCGAAACCTCGCGCTGGTTCCGGTCGATGCCGAGGCCGGTCGAGGCATTACCCTGCGAGTCGAGGTCGATGATCAAGACGCGCTCGCCGATCGCCGCAAGCGCCGTGGCAAGATTGATCGCGGTGGTCGTCTTGCCGACGCCGCCCTTTTGGTTGGCAAGAGTGATGATGCGCGGCACGACGCCAGTCTCCTGCCGCTAAGCGGCTGATTTCACACGCAAGTTGGTGATTTCGAGGATAACGCCCTCGGCACCGGACTCGCTTGCGTGAACTACCACATCGAAGTGGAATTTTGCAGCCGCCGCGTCAAGTTCTTGACGGTAATTCCGCCCCTTGAGGAGCAACGCGTGGCCCTTACGGGCCATGAGGGTCTCGGCGTAGCCGCAGAGGACGGGGAGGGCAGCCAGGGCGCGAGACGTAACAAGATCGAACGTTTCACGTGAATCAATCTGCTCGGCGCGTTTAGCCTCGACGGCCACAGGCAGCTGGAGGTCACGCGCGACCGTGCGGAGGAACGACGCCTTTTTGGCAATCGGTTCGACCAGGGTGAATCGGCGTTCTGTTTCACGTGAAGCAATCGCCATTGGGATCGCAGGGAACCCACCACCCGAGCCCAAGTCGATGATTCGGCGATCGGTCTCGCGGACGAACTTCATCAGCTGCAGCGAATCTCCAATATGCCGCGGCCACAGCTCGTCGACTGTTTCACGTGAAACGAGATTCTGAACCGCGTTCCATTTGCGAAGCAGCGCTGCGAAGCGCTCGAGGTCTGCCTGTTGGCTCATCCGGCCTTGCGCAAAGCGCCGCGGCGGATGATGGCAAGGAGCAGTGTCGCCGCCGCCGGGGTCATGCCTTCGATGGCTTGCGCCTGAGCGATCGTCGCTGGCTTATGCGCCTTGAGCTTCTGCCTCAGTTCAGCAGAAAGCCCCGGAATCACGCTATAATCCAGCCAATCCGGGATGTTCACGCCCTCATCACGGCGCATGGCAGCGACGTCTGCTTTCTGACGCTCGAGGTACACCGCGTATTGTGCGTCGATGGAGAGCTGCTCCAGAATCACCGTTCCAATCGTGCCGATCTCCGGCCAAACGCGAGAGACATCGGCCGTGGTCACATCAGGGTAGGCGAGAAGGTCAAAGGCGCTCCGGCGCTGGCCGTCGGCGTTCACTGAGATGCCGTACTTCCGCGCCTCGTTCGGGGTAATCGTGAGAGAATTGAGGAGCTTACGGCCACCGTCAAGGGCAGCGACTTTCGACTGGAATGCCGCTTGACGAGTCTCGCCAACGAGGCCCTTGGCGATCCCGAGCGCGGTCAGCCTCTGATCGGCGTTGTCGCTCCTCAAATGCAACCGGAACTCGGCGCGCGAGGTGAACATGCGGTAAGGCTCGGCCACACCGCGCGTTATCAAATCGTCAACCATAACGCCGAGGTAGGAATCCGTGCGCGACAGTACGATCTGCTCCTCGCCCCTGGCCCGAAGCCCGGCATTGGCGCCGGCGAGCAGGCCTTGCGCGGCGGCTTCCTCGTACCCCGTCGTGCCGTTGATCTGGCCGGCGAGATAAAGCCCAGGCAGGCGCTTCAACTCCAGAGTGGCTCTGAGTTCACGCGGATCGACATAGTCGTATTCGATCGCATAGCCCGGGCGGATGATCCGGACGTTCTCCAGCCCGGGCATGGTCTTGAGGAACGCCTCCTGGACTTCAGCGGGGAGGGATGTCGACAAACCATTGGGGTAGATTGTCGGATCGTCGAGCCCTTCGGGCTCGAGGAAGATCTGATGGCTGTCGCGATCGGCGAAGCGGACGATCTTGTCTTCGATCGAGGGACAGTAGCGCGGACCGCGGCTTTGGATGCGGCCGGAGTACATCGCGGAACGATGGAGATTGTCCGCTATGATCCGATGCGTCGCTGCCGTCGTTCGAGTGATATAGCAGCTGATCTGTGGGGTGGTGATCTCGCTCGTCAAGGACGAGAACGGTTCCGGTGGGTCGTCGCCCGGCTGCTCTTCGAGCACCGTAAAGTCGATGGACGTCCGGTCTAGCCGGGCCGGAGTGCCCGTCTTCAGGCGACCCAGCTGCAGTCCAAGAGCTTCGAGACGGGTCGAGAGACCGAGTACGGGCTTCTCGCCGGCGCGGCCGGCGGGGATGGTTTCCTCGCCCCGGTGGATCAGGCCCCGCAGGAACGTACCAGTCGTCAAGACCACCGACGTCGTCGAAAAGCGGCGCCCGTCGAGCAGGATGACTCCTGTTATATTGCTGTTTTCGACGACGAGATCGTCGACTTCGCCCTCAATGACCGTGAGGTTCGGCTGTGCCGAGAGCGTCGCCTGCATCGCCTGCTTGTAGAGCTTGCGGTCGGCTTGAGCGCGCGGGCCACGTACGGCTGGCCCCTTGCGTCGGTTGAGCACGCGGAACTGGATGCCGGCGGCATCAGCCACTCGGCCCATCACGCCGTCGAGTGCATCGATCTCGCGAACGAGATGGCCCTTACCCAAGCCCCCGATCGCGGGGTTGCAGCTCATTTCGCCTATGGTCGCGAATTTGTGGGTGATTAGAGCCGTCGGCACGCCGAGCCGCGCGGACGCCGCCGCAGCTTCGGAGCCGGCATGGCCGCCACCGACAATGATCACACCGAAATCAGTCATGGCGCGGGTGGATACAGCAATGTTTCACGTGAGTCACTCGCCCAAGAGAGCAGGGCAGCCTACTTGCCGATGCAAAAGCTCGCAAAGAGCCGATCCAGCACGTGCTCCGTGTCGATACGGCCGAGCAGGCGCTCGAGTGCGAGGCTCGCCTGGCGCAAGTGCTCTGCCGCAATCTCATCGCTGGCGCCTGTCGTGAGGAAGCGATCCAACGCCTCCTGAGCAGCCGTAAGGGCGATAAGATCCCGCTCACGGCTGAGCAGAGCAGGCTGACCTGCGCCCGCGGCGGTTTCAGCGAAGGCTGTCAGTCCCATGAGCAGTTCGCCGATGCCAATACCGGTGGTCGCGGACAGGGCATACTCGGCCGTCGCTGGGCCGACATCGGACTTGGTGCCGACCGTCCACAGCGGAACGCGCTGGGGCGGCTCGAGCGGCACGACGTCGGGTGCCACCAGCCACAGGACCAGATCGGCACGGGCGATCTCCGCCTCCGCACGGCGCACCCCCTCGGCCTCCGCTCGGCTGTCGCTCTCACGAAGACCGGCCATGTCGACAAGGATCACCAGGCGACCGCCCAGATCGAGCGACACCTCGCGCACATCGCGCGTCGTCCCCGGTTCGTCGCTGACGATCGCCAGATCCGACTTCGCCAGCGCATTGAGCAGCGACGACTTGCCGACATTGGGCGGACCGGCGAGGGCAACGCGCAGGCCCTCGCGGACAATCCGGCCGCGGCCAACCGATTCCGTTGCGGCGCGCAGTTCGTTGGCCAGCGCGGACACCGCATGAATCACGTTATCCGGCAGCTCCGCCGACACGTCGCCTTCGTCCGAGAAGTCGAGCCGCGCCTCCACTTCGGCCCGCGCATCGAGCAGCGTCTCGCGCCAGCCGGCAACCTTGTCACTGATTCCACCCGCGAGCCGCGCGACCGCCTGCTGCCGCTGCGTCTCGGTCTCCGCCTCGATCAGGTCACCCAGGCCCTCGACCTCAGTGAGATCGAGACGCCCGTTGAGGAAGGCACGTCGCGTGAACTCGCCGGCTTCGGCCATGCGCACCCCGGGCATTCCCGTAAGGCCACGAAGTAGTCGCCGGACCACGGCGGGCGAGCCATGCACCTGCAGCTCGGCTGTGTCCTCGCCGGTAAAACTATGCGGTCCTGGCATCCAGGCCACGAGGCCAGAGTCGACCACCTCGCCATCGAGACGCAGCGCACGGAGCGCTAGCCGCCGTGGTTCAACGTCCAATATAGCAAGTGATTCTAGAACACGACTCGTCTGCGGACCGCTGAGGCGGACGATGGCCACGCCAGAGGGCAGGGCACCCGAGCTGAGGGCGACGATGGTGTCTGCATCACCCACCGGCTGTCATCCCGGGCTTGACCCGGGACCCATGTCGCCGCTCGAGCTGAGTCAGACTTGGGTCCCAGCTTTTGCTGGGATGACACCCCGTGTTCAGTGGAGCCATCCCGACCCCTAACCCGTTCTAAGTGTTCATTGAATCGAAGAAATCGGAGTTCGTCTTGGTCTGACGGAGCTTGTCCATCAGGAACTCCATGGCGTCGACCGTGCCCATCGGGTTGAGGATACGGCGGAGGACGTACATCTTTCTGAGGATATCGCCTTCGACCAAGAGCTCTTCCTTGCGGGTGCCGGACTTGGTGACGTCCATGGCCGGGAAAATGCGCTTGTCGCTGACCTTGCGGTCGAGCACGATTTCGCTGTTACCGGTGCCTTTGAACTCTTCGAAGATCACTTCATCCATGCGCGAGCCGGTATCGATCAGCGCGGTTGAAATGATCGTCAGCGAGCCGCCGTCTTCGATGTTGCGCGCCGCGCCGAAGAAGCGCTTGGGGCGCTGCAGCGCGTTCGCGTCCACGCCGCCAGTGAGCACTTTGCCGGAGCTCGGAACGACAGTGTTGTAGGCGCGGCCAAGGCGAGTGATAGAATCGAGGAGGATCACCACGTCGCGCTTGTGCTCGACCAGACGCTTAGCCTTCTCGATCACCATTTCGGCGACCTGGACGTGACGCGAGGCAGGCTCGTCGAAGGTCGAGGAAATGACCTCGCCCTTCACCGAGCGTTGCATGTCGGTGACTTCTTCAGGGCGCTCGTCGATAAGCAGCACGATGAGGTAGCACTCAGGGTGGTTGGTCGCGATCGACTGGGCGATGTTCTGGAGCAGCACGGTCTTGCCGGTGCGCGGCGGCGCGACGATCAGTGCGCGCTGGCCTTTGCCGATGGGCGCCACCAGATCCATGACGCGGGCCGACTTGTCCTTGACGGTGGGGTCGGGGAGTTCGAGGCGGATGCGCTCTTCGGGATAAAGCGGCGTCAGGTTGTCGAAATTGACCTTGTGGCGGACCTTCTCGGGGTCCTCGAAATTGATGGTCGCGACCTTGAGCAGCGCGAAGTAGCGCTCGCCTTCCTTGGGAGAGCGGATTTCGCCCTCGATGGTGTCGCCGGTGCGGAGCGAGAAGCGGCGGATTTGGCTCGGGGACACGTAGATGTCGTCCGGACCCGGGAGGTAGTTGGCGTCCGGGGAGCGCAGGAACCCGAAGCCGTCGGGGAGCACTTCGACCACGCCTTCGCCGACAATCTCGATCTCGCGTGCCGCCAGCTCTTTGAGGATGGCGAACATCAGCTCCTGCTTGCGCAGCGTCGATGCGCTCTCGACCTCGTATTCCTCGGCAAATGTGAGGAGTTCGGCCGGAGATTTGGCCTTCAGCTCGCTGAGCTTCATTGTTTCCATGAGGCGGGTAACTCTGGGAGATTCGGAATTTGGGGGGTGGGTCGCACCGCGGTTACGCCGGGCGGCGTGCGCTTTGATGGTGCGATGGCGCTGAGATAGCCGGTATGGGTGTTTTGTTCAAGGGCGGTGGCGCACCGCCGCGCTCGATTCTTGGATTCACGTGAAACCACCGCAGCCATTCGCTCCGGTTCAGAACGGTCTCGCGATCACCATCACGACGATCACGATCGCGACCAGGAACGGGATTTCGTTGATCTGCCGGAAGAACTTCGCCGGTCGCGTGTTGCGGTCATTGGCGAAGTCACGGAGCAGCCGGCCGTAGAAGCCGTGGATCCCCGAGAGAGTGAGGACCATCGCCGCTTTCACCCAAGGCCATACGCTGTGCCAGTCGATGAGGCCTTGCGAGACCATGATCAGGCCGAAGACCCAGGTCGCGACCATCGCCGGGGTCGTGATGCCGCGGTAAAGGCGGCGCTCCATGAGCTTGAACGTTTCGGATTTATCCGAACCGACGGCGCTGTCCGCGTGATAAACAAACAGGCGCGGCAGGTACATCATCCCGGCCATCCAGGCGATGACGCTGATCACATGCAGCGCCTTGATCCAGTCGTACCACCACATCTTAGCGCCCCCGTTTGACGATCTCGACGAGCCGTTCGACATGGGCGATCGGCGTTTCCGGCACGATTCCGTGCCCCAGATTGAAGATATGCGGCCGGCCCGCGAACCCCGCGATGATCTCCTCGATCCGCTCCTCCATCTGCGCGCCGCCGGCCAGCAGGCGCAAAGGATCGAGGTTGCCCTGGACGGCCATGGTCCTGGGTAGGGTCGAGTCAGCGACCCCGACCGGCATCATGTAATCCAGTCCAACGGCATTCACCCCGGTGCCAACGACGTAGGCCGGGATCATTCCGGCGGCTCCGCGCGGAAAACCGATAAACGGCGCGTCGGCGATCACGGCCCGCACCTTCTCGACGATCCGGCGGTTCGGTTCGATCACGAGTTCCGCAAATTGTCGCTCATCGATGTTGAGCGCCCAGCTCTCGAACAGCTGCACGACGTCGGCGCCGGCCCGAAACTGCTCGATCAGATACGTCGCCGAAGCCTCGACCAGGATATCGAGGAGCTTTGCCATTACCTCCGGCTGGGTCAGCGCAAAGATGCGGGCAGCGGCCTGATCGGGCGAGCCGCGGCCGGCAATCATGTAGGTTGCTACCGTCCATGGCGAACCGCAGAAGCCGATCAGCGTCTTATCGGGAGTAAGCTGCCGCTTCACCCGCCGGATGGTCTCGAAGACCGGGGCAAGATGCTGAATCGTGTTATTCGGCCTCAATCTCCCAAGCCCATCCGGAGTCATCGGTTCGAGCCGCGGACCTTCCCCTTGCTCGAACCGAACGGACTGTCCGAGTGCATCGGGGATGACGAGGATGTCCGAGAACAGGATCGCCGCGTCGAGCTCAAAACGGCGAAGCGGCTGCAGGGTGACTTCGGCTGCGAGTTCCGGCGTGTAGCAGAGATCGAGGAAGGTCCCGACCGTCTCCCGCACCTTGCGGTATTCGGGGAGGTAGCGCCCGGCCTGCCGCATGATCCAAAGCGGCGGGCGAGCCTGGCGTTCGCCAAGCACCGTCGTGAGCAGCGGTTTGACCACCGGGCTCACCGTCGGGGCCATAAGAAAGAGATAGATTCTTTTATCATTAGTATCATGGCGGTGTTTTGCAGGAATTCATGCGGGGCCACCAGCCGGAAGCCATCAGGACGGCAGGTGCGAAGAGTCGCATCCGCAAGCTGGGGACGACCCCCTGTGGAGTGAGGAGAACAGGCCCGGACTCGGCCGCGTTAACGGATCGTTAACCATTTCGGCGTGGTCCCCCAGCCTGGGGACAAGATGTGGACGGCTGGGCCCGTCTGGAATCATGTTATCCCCGATTCCAGGTGTTAACCTTTCATTAACCGTCCCGCTGAACGACCTGGGGACGGGAATCCACCCCTCCGGTGACAACCAGCCAGCGGGCTGGACCGACCTAAGAATCCCACAGGGCGAAGCGGCGGGTCACAATGACTCTGTGCATATCGTCGGAGGAAAGGGCGCCGACTGGAAATGCCGCCCCTGGAGTCCCGAGGGATTGCGGGACGGACTCGAACCTGCGAGTCGAGTCGAGTCAAAAAAGGACAGGGCCCGCTTGCCCTGCGATTCACGTGAAACGCGCCTTCGTCATCGGCCACCCCATCAACCATTCGCGCTCGCCGCTGATCCACGGACACTGGATCAAGACGCATGGGATCGATGGGTCATATGAGGCGATCGCGGTCGCCCCGGCCGAGCTGCCCGCGTTTTTCGCACGGGTCACCGCGGGCGAGTTCGCGGGGGGCAATGTCACGATTCCGCACAAGGAAGCGGCGTTCGCCTTTGCCGACGAACTCGATCCGCTCTGCGAGACGATCGGCGCTGCCAACACGCTCGTCTATCGGCCGGACAGCATTTACGGGTTCAACACCGACTATATGGGTTTCCTTGGCAACCTCGATCAGAACGCGCCTGGCTGGGACAAGGATCTCAAGACCGCTGTCGTAATCGGGGCAGGGGGCTCGGCCCGGGCAATCCTCGTCGCGCTCAAGTCGCGGAACGTGCCGGCGATCCATCTCCTCAACCGCACCGTCGAGAAGGCTCAGGATCTGGCGATCGATCTCGAGGGGCCGATCAAGGCCGGCCGGCTGGGTGACTTCGCATCCGTCGCGCCGGGGGCAGGGCTGGTGGTCAATTGCTCGTCGGTCGGCATGCACGGCTCGAGCTTCGAAGGGATCGATCCGACCCTTCTGCCGAAGTTGGCCGTGGTGACCGACCTTGTCTACGTGCCGCTCGAAACGCCGCTGCTGGCAATGGCGCGGCAAGCCGGGCTCAAGACTGTCGATGGTCTGGGGATGCTGCTCCACCAGGCCGTGCCCGGTTTCGAGGCCTGGTTCGGCGTGCGGCCAGAGGTGACACTGGAACTGCGGAAGCTCGTCGAGGCGACACTCTGATGTGGAAGGTGGGACTGACAGGCTCGATCTCCTCGGGCAAGTCGACGGTGCTCAAGGAGTTCGCGGCCTTGGGCGTTCCGACCTTTTCTTCCGACGACGCTGTGCATGAGCTTTACCGCGGCGACGCCGTCTCGCCGGTCGAGGCACTTTTCCCCGGAGTTAGCCACAATGGCGCGATCGACCGGGCGGAACTCGCGAAGCGAATCGTCCAGCATCCTGAGCGGCTTAAGGAGCTCGAGGCAGCGGTTCATCCACTGGTCCGAGCCCGGATCGCGAGCTTCCTCGCTGACGCCCAGGCCGCCGGCGCCAAGCTCGCCGTGGTCGACATTCCGCTGCTGTTCGAGACCGGCTTCGATTACGGCCTCGACCGCGTCGCGACCACCTGGGCCCCCGATGAGGAGATCCGCGCTCGTGCGCTGGCCCGTCCGGGCATGACCGTGGAAAAGCTCGAGGCCATCCTTGCCCGGCAGCTGCGCCAGGATGAAAAACGGAAGCGCGCCGACTATGTCATCGCTACCTTCGGCCCGCTGAGCAACATGCGGGCCTCCGTCAAAGCGCTGGTCGAGGCGCTCCGCACCAACCCCAAGGGATCGCAGTGAGCCGCGAGATCGTCATCGATACCGAAACCACCGGCCTTAATCCGCTAACGGGTGACCGGGTGGTCGAGATCGGCGGGGTCGAGCTCTTCAACCACATCCCGACCGGCCGACACTTCCATAAATACATCAACCCCGAGCGGCAGATGGCGTCGGACGCCTTTGCCGTGCACGGGCTGAGCGACGAGTTCCTGCGCGACAAGCCCCGCTTCAAGGAGATCGCCGACGAAATGCTGGCGTTCTTCGAGGACGCGACGCTCATCGCGCATAACGCGCCGTTCGACGTGCAATTCCTCAACTTCGAACTCGAAAAGGCCGGACGGCCCTCGCTCAAGAACACCATCATCGACACGGTGGCCGTCGCCCGCGACAAGCACCCCGGCGCCCGCGTCTCCCTCGACGCGCTCTGTAAGCATTACGGTATCGACAATTCCCGCCGCACGCTCCACGGCGCCCTGCTCGACAGCGAAATCTTGGCGGACGTCTATCTCGAGCTGATCGGCGGGCGCCAGGTGACCCTGGCCCTGCTCGAGGAAACGCGCCCGACTTACAGCGGCGCGACACTCATCGCCCACGCCGCGCCGCAACGGCCGACGCCACTCTCCTCGCGCCTCGATCCCGAAACCCTCGCCGCGCACATGTCGCTCATCAAGACGATGGGGGAGGTGGCGTTGTGGGGGTACTATCGCGATGAGGAGCAGGCGGCCTGATGTATGAGCCTCCGGCCGAAGAACAGTATCCTTACGAAGTGCTCGACAGGTTCCGGCTATTCTTCCTGTTTCCCCGCAAGGGCGAGACCAAGAGACTCTTCAAGTTTGGATACGGCCGGAAGCTGGTCGTCACGACCTCTCCGTCGGCCACCACATACTTGCTTGAGCAGCACATTACCGATGATTACGACAGCATTCGCCTGACCCCATTCGAAGCTCGAGCCCTCAAGCAGGTCTTCGAGGGGGGCAGCCAGATACGGCTCCACACCGTAGTGCTCGAGCCCAAAGAGATGGATCGTCGTTTCTTCGGCGCAGGTCCGCAGACCAAGGTCGTCGTTAGCGACGATATCCTTGTGTTCAAGTGCGACGAGGACAGTACATTTGTCATCCGCGGGCCTCCTCGGATCCGGGCGCCATGGAGCCATCCCAGCGATATCCGCCTCGACCAAACGGAAGCGAAGAACCTGATAACGGTGCTGTCCCAGGTCACGGAGCCGCAGGCGAATAGGTGACACAGTATCCTTATCTGAAGCAGCCGACGCCGGCCGAGGCCAAGTATGCCCGGCCCGACCTTCCTACCTGCTGCTACGTGATCAGCTCTGAGATCGAACTCGGTATCTCCATTTTTCGAGACCGTCCGGAGCTTAGAATCAGGTGGAGTCAAGAACCCGAAGTACCCGCCGTCTCGGTGACCCTGATCGAAGCTCACCTGTTGGCGCGGGTCCTAAGGGGCGATTACACCGACGCGCCGCAGGCTCCTTCCGAGTGGTGGGATTGGTTCTGTCGAGGCTGGGTCCGACAGTCGGCGAAGCTCTCGCTTGGCAGCAACCTTTTTGTATTTCTCCTCGAAGGAAACCAACTGGCCATAGCCAATTCCGGGCTCATATTTCCCGCCGTCATACGTCTGGACCCGCGTGACGCGTTGAGCCTTCGTACTGCGCTCGATCAAACTTTCGGCTGGCTCGAAACTGCACTGCAAAACCGTTCTAGATTGTCGGGATGAGGAAGAGCTCTCTCCGTCGCCTTGCGGCCTCAAATCCCATTCCGTGGGCGCCGACTGCCAGATCTCGCTCCACAAAACAAAACGGCGCCCTAAGGCGCCGCTCAAGACATCGCGCTAGATGCGCCTCAGTTCGTAACCGTCGGCGTCGGGGCCGCGGAACCGCTGTTCCCCGCGGCCTGCTGCGCCTGCAGCTGCTTCAGGTTCTGCATGTAGATCGCGTTGAAATCGACCGGCTCCATCATCAGCGGCGGGAAGCCGCCCTGCTGAGTGACGGAGGCGAGGACCTGGCGGGCGAACGGGAAGATCAGACGGGGGCACTCGACGAGGAGGAGCGGCGCCAGCTGATTCTCGGGGACATTCTTGATGCGGAAGACGCCGCCATAGATCAGCTCGACATTGAACAGCACGTTCTTCTCGCGCTCGGCCTTGGCATTGAGCGTGATCTCGACGGCGTAGACATCGTCGGCCTGCTTCTTGACGCCGACATTGATGCCCACGTTGAAGCTCGGGTTCGGACCGCCCAGCATAATCGAACCGGGAGCACCCGGGTTCTCGAAGCTCATGTCGCGGATGTATTGGCCGATCAGGTTGAAGCTCGGCTGCGCGGTCTGCTGCGCATTGGCGCCTGCGGCGTTTTCGTCGGACATAGAGAGATCCCTTGGCTGTGCGGGCGCGGACCTAGCAGTTTTGGCCAATCCTCACAAGCTTGACCCGTCGCGGTAGTCGCCGTCATCGAGGTCGATCAGCTCCGGATCGCCGGCCCGGCGATAGCTGGTGGTGACTTCGACGACTTTGAGATTGCGGGCGAGCAGCCGATAGATCAGCTCTCGCGTCCACGGCACAAGCAGCAGAAGGCCGATGAGATCGGTGAAGTACCCGGGGAGCAGCAAAAGCAGGCCGGCGAACCCGATCAACATCGCGTCGCCCATCTGCCGGGCCGGCATTTCGCCGCGCTGCAGACGGATCTGCATCTCGCGCAGCGTGGCGAGGCCCTGCCAGCGGAGCACCAGCGCGCCGATCAGGCCAGTGAGCACGATGCCCAGCAGCGTCGGCAACAAGCCAATCGCCTGGCCGATCACGATAAACAACGCGATTTCGATCAGCGGCAGCGCCAGAACTGACAATAACATGATCCGGCCAAACATTGGGCGCCTCCTTCGGGCGGTATGCCGCACATTCCTCAGCCTGCTCCACATTTCGTGAACTGGTTTCAGGGTACGGCATTGCCTATATAGGGATGACAGTGCCGGTGCCCAATCGGGGGCCGGTTTCTCCGCAACAGGCCGGTGCAGCATGGACGAGTTTTTCGATATTCCCACCCTGATCGTGATCGGTGTCGCGATCTTCGTGCTGTTCCGCCTTCGCCAGGTGCTGGGCACCCGCACCGGCACCGAGCGCACCCCGCTGCAGCGCACGCAGCAGCAGCAGGCGCAAAAGCCGGCCAATGATGAGAAAGTCGTCCCGATGCGTCCGGTCCCCACCCCGCCACCGTCAGACGGCGATGCCGAGCGCCGGGCGCTGAAGCTCAATACCGAGATCGAGCAATTCTCGCACGGCAGCAGCGACGTCTCGACCGGCCTCAAGGCTATCGCCGAGGCCGATCCGACCTTCGGTCCCAAGAGCTTCATGGAAGGCGCGAAAGCTGCCTATGAGATGATCGTCACGGCCTTTGCCACTGGCGACCGCAAGACGCTCAAGAACCTCCTCGAAAAGGACGTCTATGACGGCTTCGAGCGCGCCATCGGCGAACGCGAGGCCGCCGGCCGCAAGGTCGATTTCACCTTCGTGGGCCTCCCCAAGGTTGAGATTTCGGACGCGGACTACGACAAGCGCGAGACCCGCGTCGCGGTGAAGTTCAACGCCGAAGTGGTACAGGCGACCCGCGACAAGGACGGCACGCTCATCGAGGGCAATGCCGACCAGGTGCAGCTGATCGCCGACGAATGGACTTTTGCCCGCAACCCCAAATCGCGGGATCCCAACTGGAAGCTGGTCGCTACGAACCAGCTCTCCTGAGGGCGCGAGGCGACTATGGTGAGCCGGGGCGGACCAAAAAAACCGCCCATTCCCGATTTCCATCTGTGGGAGGACGTAGCTGGGACGGTGTCACCGCTACGGCCGCGCCGACGCGCCCGCCCGCCGGCTCCGTTGCCCCTTCCTCCCGCCGTCTCGCCCCCGCCAAAACGCCCGCTGGTCTTTGCTATGCCGGCATATCAATCGCCGCAGACACCTGGAACGACGCCGATTGGCGTGATCGAGCCAAAGCTCAGGAAGCGCCTGGGGCGTGGGCGCGTGACGATCGATGGCACGCTGGATCTCCATGGCATGCGGCAAGACGAGGCCTACGCGGCGCTGACTCGCTACCTGTCCGCCCGGTCTGCCCGCGGTGACCGGACGCTTCTCGTCATCACCGGCAAGGGCCTCAAGAAAGTGAACGGCGACCCCACGACGATCGTTGAACGCGGGGTGCTGCGCACCATGCTGCCGATTTGGCTGAGCTCGCCGGAGCTGTTGCCGCTGGTTGCCGGCTGGGATCAGTCAGCCCAAGGTCACGGCGGCGAGGGGGCTTGGTACGTACGGCTTCGGAGACGCGAGCAATGACCCCGCTCGGTGCCAAAATGCGGGAGCTGCGCGAACAGCGCGGGGTGACCCTCAAGGAGATGGCCAAGGCCCTCAACGTGTCGAGCGCCTATCTCAGCGCGCTCGAGCACGGCAAGCGCGGCCGGCCGACCTGGGGCATGCTGCAAAAGATCATCCACTATTTCCAGGTGATCTGGGACGAAGCCGAGGAGCTGCAGCGGCTGGCGGAATTGAGCGATCCGCGCGTCACCATCGACACGGGCGGGCTCGAGCCCGAAGCGACGGAACTCGCCAATCGCCTGGCGCGGGACATTCACCGGCTGGAGCCGGAGGACCTGTCGGTGCTGAAGTCGGAACTGATCAAGCGGGTAAGGTAGGCGTGAGCGAAACGGTCGTCCTGCTGCACGGCATCGGCGCGACAAAGCTGCGCATGAGGCCGATGGAGCGGGCGCTCCAGGCCGCCGGCTTCGATACCCTCGCTCTTACCTATCCCTCCCGGCGAGCGCCCATCGCCGATCTCGCGGACTTCGTCAGCCGGGGGATTGCGCCGCTCTGGGAGCGTGCTGGTCGACTGCACTTTGTCACTCACTCGATGGGTGGTCTCGTCGCCGCCCAGATGCTCGTGAGCAAGAAGAGGAGTTCGTCAGTCGAGCAAATTGGCCGCGTGGTCATGCTCGCGCCCCCGCTGCGCGGCAGCGAAGTCGCCGACGTGCTGTCCCGCTTCCCGCCCTATGGCTGGGTCATGGGGCCCGCGGCGCTTGAACTGACGACGCGAGCCCGGCAAACATTCGCCGTGCCGTATTACGAACTCGGCGTGATCGCCGGAACAGTCGGCTGGCCCTACGCCTTCGGCTCCCTGGTCCTGCCCCGGCCGCATGACGGTCGGGTCGCGCTAAGTCGCACGCGGGTGGCTGGGCTTGCCGGCCACATTGTCGTTCCGGCCACCCACACCTTCCTGATGAACAGGCCTGACGTGCATGCGCCAAACCATCCATTTTCTGCGGACCGGAGCTTTTGAGGCTAAATAGGCGGCACCTCTTTACATTCGACATCACTAACTTTATTTATTACTTAAAGTTCTTGAGCCGGAGTAACGATCATGCCTGCCTCGCCCGCCCTTCCGAAAGCCGAAACCGACCTGCGCAACCTCGCCAAGAGCACCTCGCTCCTCGCCCTTGTGGGCGTCGTGGTGGTGTTCGCGGCGCTGCTCGGAGCGCTGGACGCGCTGTCGCTGATCGAGCCCTTCGCGCGGTCGATCTCGACCGTCGACTGGGGCCTGTTCGGGACGACCTTTGTTGCGCTGATCCACAAGATCGCGCCGGTCATCCCGGCGGGGTTCTATCTCCTTGCCGTGCTCGGCGCCGCCGGCATCCTCGATCAGATCGGCAAAGGCGAGTATTTCTCGGCCCGCAACATCCGGGCGCTGAGCGACATGGGCGGCTCGATGACGATAGGCGCGTTCTGGGCGGCACTGCTCGTTCCCGCCATCGCCGACTGGACAAGCGGCGTCTACGGCTACCGCGTCAACTTCAGCCCCGAGGTGATCGTCATCTTCATCATCGGTGCCGCGATCGCCGTCATCGGCCGCTTGTTCCTCAGGGCGCAACAGCTCGAAGCGGCGATGGAGGAGATCGTCTGATGCCGGTCGTCCTCACGCTCGATGTGATGCTGGCCCGGCGCAAGATGAAGGGCAAGGACCTCGCAGAACGCATCGGCATCTCCGAGACGCAGCTGAGCCTCCTCCGTTCGGGCAAGGTCAAGGGCATGCGCTTCGTGACGCTGGCCAAGATCTGTGCCGTGCTCGAATGCACGCCGGGCGACATCATGGAGTATCAGTACGACGCGAACGATCTCGCGGCGGTGGACACCGAGTAGAGGGACGTTCTAGCCTCAAGCCACCACCTCCCCGGAGGGGAGGGAGAGGCTCGGTGGATGCGGCAAGAGTGGAGCCTATCCTCCCTTCGGGGAGGGGGGACCACGCGAAGCGTGGTGGGTGGGAAGCTTGCCACTTATGCTACTCCACCCCGAGGAACCCACCCGACTGCCGGTTCCACAGGCTCGCATAAATCCCACCCTGGCCGAGCAGCGCAAGATGCGTCCCCTCTTCCGCGATGCGCCCTTTGTCGAGCACGACGATGCGATCCATGCGCGCAATGGTCGAGAGCCGATGCGCGATGGCGATCACGGTCTTGCCTTCCATCAGCCCATAGAGCGTCGACTGGATCGCGGCTTCCACTTCGCTGTCGAGTGCCGAGGTCGCTTCGTCGAGTATCAGGATCGGCGCGTCCTTGAGGATGGCACGGGCGAGGGCGACACGCTGCCTTTGACCGCCCGAGAGCTTCACGCCGCGCTCACCCACCAGCGCGTCGTAACCGGTTTTGCCATCGCGGTCGGCGAGCCCGAGGATGAACGCGTGCGCTTCGGCCTGCCGCGCCGCGGCCTCGACCTCGGTTTGCGACACATCCGTGCGGCCATAAGCGATGTTTTCGCGCACGCTGCGATGCAGCAGCGCCGCCTCCTGCGTCACCATCGAGATCGCGCCGCGGAGGCTATCCTGTGTCACGGCGCGAATGTCCTGCCCGTCGATCGCGATCGTTCCCGCCTCCACATCGAAGAAGCGGAGCACGAGATTGACCAGCGTCGACTTGCCGGCGCCTGACCGTCCTACGAGTCCGACCTTCTCGCCGGCGGCGACCGTCAGCGACAGATGGTCGAGCCCGCCATCGTCTTTGCCGTAGTGGTGGCTGACGTCGCTGAACGCAATGGTGCCGCCCGCGATGGCGAGGGGTTTCGCGCCGGGAGCGTCGGTCAGCACCAGTGGCTGGCCGACGGTCTTGAGCGCCTGATTGAGGGCACCGTAGCTGTTGAATAGATTCGCAACCGCATCGAGCAGCCATTCGCCCATGGCGGTGATGCGGAAACTCAGCGCGACAGCGATGGCGACGAGGCCGATCGGTGCAGCGCCGGCCTGCCACAGGACGATCGCGTAGCCGATGAGCCCGACCATCAACAGCGAGCCCAGGAACAGCATGCCTATGTTCATCGTGACTTCGAGCCGCTGATATCTGAACAGGGCATTGCGCTGCTCCTCGAACAGCGTCCGGCCGTCGTTATCGTCGTCCGATTGAGTAAAGAGCTTCACCGTGTCGATGTTGGCATAGGTGTCGACGAGTGTTCCGGCGAGTACGGCGAAGCGTTCTTGAAAGTCTTCCACGGCCATCTTGATGCGCGGCACGCAGTACCACATGAGACCGATGTAGAGTGCGACCCAGACAAGCAGCGGAATCACGAGGCTCAGGTCGATCGTCGCGACGAGGCCGATCGCACCAGCAATATAGCCCACCACATAGACCAGCGTGTGGATCACCGAGTAGGCGAGATTCGTTCCGCTGTTGCCGACCGTCTGCACCATGCTCGAGATGCGGCCGGCAAGGTCGTTGCGGAACCAGCCGACGGGTTGGCGCAGGACGTGCTTGTGGGCGCGCCAAGCCATCAGGTAGGCGGAATTGGGCCGGAACGCGATGTCGTCGAGCGCTTCCCGGATCAGTCCCGTCAGCGGTCGCGCGATGACGATCACCAGCGCGACGATAACCAACTCGAGCCCACGCGTGGCCCACAGCGTTGCCGGCGAGCTCGCGGCGAGCGTGTCGACCAGCGTGCCCGAATAGCCAATGAGCCAGACCTCGATGCCGGCGTTTAACACCGTGAACAACAGGCTCACCGCGATCACCCAGCGGAACGGCTTCAGGTTGTGGCGGAGATAGGCCCACACGGACGCGGGCGGTTGTGCATTGCCGTCGGGAATGAACGGATCGACGAGCTTCAGGAAGAAGCGGAGCATATCGGGCCTCTTGAGGCTGGATGGTCGAATGGATGGACTGCGCCGCAGTCCGGATCGGCACTGCGGTTTAGGCGGTGAAGGGGCCGATCTGTCGCATTCGAATGCTCCTCGCGATGAAACGCGGCACGCTCTTACGCCCATCGATTGGAGCTGTCACCCACCGCCGTGGCCGTACCGCCGGGTTCGTGTCGCGAGTGCAACACCGTTACACTCTGCACGAAAAATCCTCTTGCGCGCCGATCGCGACAGGCCTAAACGCCCGCTCCCCGGCGAACGCCGAGGCCAACGTCATCCGGCGCCGCGAGGAGACGAACGCGCCCCGTTCGCCGCTCAACACGGCGCGCGTGATGGCCGAGAACCCGGTCATGCTCCGTTTGAAGGAGCTCGAGGCCCTGAGCGACATCGCCGGCAAGGTGAAGTCGCTGACCGTCCACAGTGGGCCCCAGGGCCTCCTGCACGACCTCGTGTCGCTGCAGGAGTAACCTGGCGCAGCCTGGACCGAATTGGCCGCCGGTGGGAGAACCCCGGCGGCCGATCGCTTTGGGCCGCTTGCACCGGTGCCCACCCTCCCCCATCGCGGGAAGGGTAGCGCAGCTCGTCGCATCGCGACGTAGCGGAGCTCGGGAGGGGGGTGACGCCCGCTCGATCCGCGTCGAGCTACGCCCCTGCAATCACTTTCAAGAACGCCGCTCCATATCGGTCGAGTTTAGTTGTACCCATCCCCGGCAGTTCTTCCATGTCACTGAGGTTGCGTGGCCGTGCCAGCGCCATGGCGCGCAGCGTCGTATCGTGGAAGATCACATAAGGCGGCACGCCCTGCTGTTTGGCGAGCTTGCTGCGCTCAGTGCGGAGGATTTCGAACAGCGAAGCCGCGGGTTCGGGCAACTCGACGGCCTTGCGCAAAGTGCGCTTGGTGTCCGCAGCCTTCTTGGGCTGGTCCTTGCGAAGGATCACCTGGCGCTCGTGTCTGAACACAGCGCGCGCCGCCTCACCCAGCTGCAGCGAGCCGAACCCCGCCGTGTCGACCGTGACAAGACCTTGCGCAGTAAGCTGGCGGATCACCGACTGCCAGCCGGATTTGTCGAGTTCGTCGCCCTTGCCGAACACCGCCTGGTTGTGATGGCCGTTCATCAGGACCTTTTCGGTCTCTTTGCCCACCAGCACGTCGACGATATGGCCGGCGCCGAAGCGCTGGCCGGTGCGGTAGACCGCGGCGAGCACCTTGATCGCTGCTTCCGTGCCGTCCCAGGTTTCGGCCGGCTCGAGGCATGCATCGCAGCCGCCGCAATCGCCCGGATGGTCCTCTCCGAAATGTTTGAGCAGGGCCTGGCGTCGGCAGGAGGCTGTCTCACATACGGCGAGCAGGGCTTCGAGCTTACGGCGTTCGATGCGCTTGACCTCCTCGGGCGACTGACCCTCGTCGATCATGCGGCGGCGCTGCACCACGTCGTTCATGCCGTAGGTCATGAACGCTTCGGACGGCAGCCCGTCACGGCCCGCGCGGCCGGTCTCCTGGTAATAGGCCTCGATGGAACTGGGCATATCGAGATGGGCGACGTAGCGCACATCGGGCTTGTCGATGCCCATGCCGAAAGCGACGGTCGCGACGAGGCAGACCGCATCCTCCTTAAGGAAGGCATCCTGATTGCGCGAGCGGATTTGTGCGCTGAGCCCCGCGTGATAGGGCAGCGCCGGCACGCCCTGCCCGGTCAGCCATTCGGCGGTGTCCTCGACCTTGTTGCGGGAAAGGCAATAGACGATGCCGCTTTCATTCTTGTGGCGCTTCAGGAACTCGAGCAGCTGCTTTCGGCCATTGTGCCGCTCGACGATGGTGTAGTTGATATTGGGCCGGTCGAAGCTGGTAAGGAACACCCTCGCCTGCCGCAAATGCAGGCGATCGATGATGTCCTCGCGGGTCACCGGGTCGGCGGTGGCGGTCAGTGCCACGCGCGGTACGTTGGGGAACAGTTCCGCCAGCCGGCTGAGCTCGCGATAGTCGGGCCGGAAGTCATGACCCCATTGGCTCACGCAATGGGCTTCGTCGATCGCGAACAGCGAGATGTCGATGTCGGAGATCATCGACAGGAAGCCCGAGGTCATGGCGCGCTCGGGCGCCACATAGAGCAGATCGAGCGCCCCACGCCGGAGCAGCGATTTGACCCCGGCGACTTCGTCTTGCGACATCGACGAGTTGAGCGCTTCGGCGCGGACGCCCTGCTGGCGCATCGCTTCCACCTGGTCGCGCATCAGCGCAATCAGCGGCGAGATGACGATGCCGACGCCATGCCGGCAAAGCGCCGGCACCTGATAGCAGACCGACTTGCCGGCGCCGGTCGGAAACAGCACGACCGCATCGCCACCCTCGACGATATGGCCCACCACGTCGCCCTGCTGCCCGCGGAATTCGGCATGGCCGAAGACTTTGTGCAGGACGTCATGGGGGCTGGGGCGGAGGTCGAGCAGGCTCAATTTGCGTCCGTGAGTCGGGGTTGGCCCTTAATACGCCAGCCACCCCCCGTCGTCATCCCCGCGAAGGCAGGGACCCAGGGCCAAGATCTCCGACAATAGTGCATGTAACCCTAGGTTCCCGCCTTCGCGGGAATGACGTCGTGGGTGGGCGAATCAAAATGGGCGGTAGCCTGCGCCACCGCCCGTCACACTAAAAGTGGATTCTACTACAGAACGAAGCGGCTGAGATCCGCGTCCGCGGCCATCTTGCCAACGCGGTTGTCGACGTAAGCGCGGTCGATCTTGATGACCTCGCCCTTCTTCTCGCTCGCTTCGAACGAGATGTCTTCGACGAGCCGCTCCATGATGGTCTGGAGGCGGCGGGCGCCGATGTTTTCGACCGTCGAGTTGACCTTCACGGCTGCGTCGGCGATGGCGTCGATACCGTCGTCCTGGAAGTCGAGCGTCAGCCCTTCGGTCGCCATCAGCGCCACGTACTGCTTGATCAGCGAGGCGTCGGTGTCCTTGAGGATGCCGACGAGGTCGTCTTTGCTGAGAGCCGAGAGCTCGACGCGGATCGGCAGGCGGCCCTGCAGTTCCGGCAACAGATCGCTGGGCTTGCTCACATGGAACGCGCCCGAGGCGATGAACAGGATGTGGTCGGTCTTCACTGGGCCGTACTTCGTCGAAACCGTGGTCCCCTCGATCAAGGGCAGAAGGTCCCGCTGGACACCCTCGCGGGACGGGCCCGAGTAGCCACGGTCGCTGCCCGCAACCTTGTCGATCTCGTCGATGAACACGATGCCGTGGTTCTCGGTGAGCTCGACGGCTTCGCGCGTCAGCTGGTCCTGGTCGAGCAGCTTATCGGCCTCGTCGGCCATCAGCAGCTGGTGGCTGTCCTTGACCTTGACCTTGCGCTTGGCGGACCTGCCGCCCATCGCTTTACTGATCATGTCCTGGATATTGATGACGTTGGGCTGGCCGGGGATTTCGAACATCCCGCCCTGACCCGGTGCCTGGCCGCTCACCTCGACTTCGATCTCGCGATCGTCGAGCTCGCCCGAGCGAAGCTTCTTGCGGAAGGAGTCGCGTGTGGCCGAGCCGGCACTGGCGCCGACCAGGGCGTCGAGCACGCGCTCTTCGGCGTTCTCATGCGCCTTCTGCTTGACCTCTTCGCGGCGGATGTCGCGCAGCACGCCGATGCCGGCCTCGACGAGGTCGCGGATCATCTGCTCGACGTCGCGGCCGACATAGCCGACTTCGGTAAATTTCGTCGCTTCGACCTTGATGAAGGGCGCCTGGGCGAGCTTGGCCAGCCGGCGGGAGATCTCGGTCTTGCCGACGCCTGTTGGTCCGATCATCAGGATGTTCTTGGGCGTCACTTCGTGGCGCAGATTCTCGCTCAGCTGCTGCCGGCGCCAGCGGTTCCTGAGCGCCACGGCCACGGCTCGCTTGGCGTCCTTCTGGCCGATGATGTAGCGGTCGAGTTCGGCCACGATTTCGCGCGGGCTGAGAGTCGAGGGATCGGGCATTGATTTGTCCTTCCGGACGCCTTCGGTGCGAAGCACGTCGTCGTTCTGCCCGCCATCATTGACCTCGCTGGGTCCAGCGGGGCTGTTGGGTTCGTTCAGCATATCAGCTCTCGATCTTTTCGAGTGTCACACTCTCGTTGGTGTAAATGCAGATTTCGGCCGCGATCTTCATTGCCTTGCGGGCGATGTCCTCGGCATCGAGATCGGTGTTCTCGGCGAGTGCGAGCGCCGCCGACTGCGCATAATTGCCGCCCGATCCGATCGCGATCACACCCTTGTCGGGGGTGAGCACGTCGCCATTGCCTGTGATCACCAGTGTCGTTTCCTTGTCGGCGACGATCATCATCGCCTCAAGGTGGCGCAGGTAGCGGTCGCCGCGCCAGTCCTTGGCGAGCTCCACGGCGGCGCGCATCAGCTGGTCGGGGTACTGCTCGAGCTTCTTTTCCAGTCGCTCAAACAAAGTGAACGCATCGGCGGTCGAGCCGGCAAAGCCGCCGATCACCTTGTCGCCGACGAGGCGGCGAACTTTGCGTGCATTGTGTTTCATCACGGTATTGCCGACCGACACCTGTCCGTCGCCCGCAATGACAACCTTGTTCCCCTTACGGACCGACACGATCGTTGTGCCGTGCCAGCCCGGAAATTCGTTGTCCCTTGACATTCAACACTCCAAAAGGATTTCACCCTATTTAGGGTTGAACAGCCCGAATGCAATGATCGGCAAGTGCCGATGGAAGCTCCAAAATGAGAACGGCCGAGATCAAACGGAAGACCAACGAGACCGACATATCCGTGTCGATTAATCTCGATGGTACGGGCACTTACGATATCGAGACGGGGATCGGCTTTCTCGACCACATGCTCGACCAGCTGAGTAAGCACTCGCTGATCGACATTCGCGTCCGGGCGAAAGGCGACCTTCATATCGACTTCCACCACACGGCCGAGGACGTCGGCATTGCGCTGGGCGAAGCGGTCAAGCAGGCGCTGGGCGACAAGAAGGGTATCCGCCGCTACGCGAGCGCCGATCTGGTGATGGACGGCACCCTGACGCGTGTCGCGCTGGATGTTTCCGGCCGGCCGTTTCTCGTGTGGAAGGTCGAGTTCAATCGCGACAAGGTCGGCGAGATGGACACCGAGCTGTTCCGCGAGTGGTTCCAGGCCTTTGCGATGAACGCCGGCATCACCCTCCACGTCGAAACGCCCTACGGCGACAACAACCACCACATCGCCGAGTCGGCCTTCAAGGCGCTGGCGCGGGCCCTCCGTGACGCGGTCGAGATCGACCAGCGGGCAAAGGATAAAATCCCGAGTACCAAGGGTACGCTCTGATCGCCTTGCATCATCAGGCCGATTGGGGCATTCACCCCCAAATCGGAGATCTGCCATGGCCGGAACGCTCATCGTCGCCCTCGACGTGGATACGCGCAGGGAGGCCGAGTCGATCGTCGACGCGCTCGACGGCACCGCTGACTTCTTCAAGATCGGCTACCAGCTGTTCTATGGGGGCGACGGCCTGGCGCTCGGCAGGCAGCTGCTCGCCGCCAACAAGCGCGTGTTCTTCGACCTGAAACTCCTCGACATCGACAACACTGTAGAGCGCGGCGTCGCGGCCATCGCGCGGACGGGCGCAACCATGCTGACCGTCCACGCCTATCCTCAGTGTATGCGCGCCGCCGTCAAAGGCGCGGCAGGATCTGATCTCACCATCCTCGGCGTCTCGGTTCTGACCTCGATGGACGACAACGACGTGGCCGAAGCCGGCTTCACCTACGACACCGCAGGGCTCGTCTCGCTGCGCGCAGGGCAGGCCAAAGCCGCCGGCGTCGGCGGGCTCGTCTGTTCGCCGCTCGAGGCCGAGATGGTTCGTGGCATCGTCGGCCCGCAGATGGCCATCGTCACCCCCGGCATCCGGCCCGCCGGCAGCGCCGTGGGCGACCAGAAGCGCGTCATGGGCCCCGCCCAGGCGATCGCCGCCGGCGCGAGTCATCTCGTCGTCGGCCGGCCGATTACTGCTGCAGCCGATCCGGCTGCTGCCGCCCGAACCGTACTGGGCGAAATGAAGGGACACGCTTTCGCATGAGTGATCTTCGCGTAGCTATCGCCGGCGCTGGCGGAAAGATGGGGCAGGCCAATATCCGGGCCGTCGCCGGAACGTCCGGCCTCGTCCTCCACTCGGCCTTCGACCGTCCGGACTCCCCGTCCATCGGTCGCGATGCAGGCGAGTTGGCGGGCGCCGGTGCGCTCAACGTCGCGATCGGCGGCGACGCGGAAGCGGCGCTCGAAGGTGCCGATGTGCTCATCGATTTCACCGCGCCCGCCGTCAGCGTGATGCTTGCCGAACAGGCGGCCAAGCGCGGGCTCGTCCACATCATCGGCACCACCGGGTGTTCGAAGGAAGAGGACTGGGCCATCCAGAAGGCGGGCTCGGCTGGCGCGCGCATCGTCAAGTCGGGCAACTATTCGCTCGGCATCAACATGCTGCTCGGCCTCGTGCGCCAGGCGGCGAAGGCTTTGCCCAACTACGACATCGAGGTGCTCGAGATGCACCACAACAAGAAGGTCGATGCGCCATCGGGTACGGCGCTGATGCTGGGGCGTGCCGCTGCCGAAGGCCGCGGCATCGACCTCGACCAGCACGCCGTCAAGATACGCGACGGTCACACAGGCCCTCGCGAAGAGGGCAGCATCGGTTTTGCCACGCTGCGCGGTGGTGGCGTCGTCGGCGAGCATAGCGTCATTCTAGCAGGCGCCACCGAGCGCATTGTGCTGAGCCACAGCGCGCAGGAGCGCGACATGTTCGCGGCGGGCGCGGTGCAGGCCGCATTGTGGGCGGCCGACCAGCCGCCGGGTTTCTATGGCATGGCCGACGTACTCGGCTTCAGGGAGTAGTCTATGGTCGGCACACTGATCCTCGTTCGCCACGGGCAGAGCGAGTGGAATTTGAAGAACCTGTTCACCGGCTGGAAGAACCCCGATCTCACCGAGCAAGGCATCAAGGAAGCCCGCAAGGCCGGGCAGACGATCAAGAAGGCAGGCCTCGAGCCCAACGTTTTCTTCACCTCGGCGCTGACGCGGGCCCAGCACACGCTCGACCTGATCCTCGAAGAACTCAGCCTCACCGAGGTGACGATCACGCGCAGCAAGGCTCTCAATGAGCGCGACTATGGCGACCTCGCCGGACTTAACAAGGACGACGCGCGTGCCAAGTGGGGCGAGGAGCAGGTGCTGATCTGGCGGCGCTCCTACGATGTGCCCCCGCCGAGCGGCGAGTCGCTCAAGGACACCGCCGCTAGAACGCTGCCCTACTACGAGGACGTTATCCTGCCGTTTGTGAAAGAGGGCGAGACCGTGCTCGTCGCCGCCCACGGCAACTCGTTGCGCTCGATGGTCATGGCGATCGAAAAGCTCACGCCCGATGAGATCCTGAAACGCGAATTGGCGACAGGCGAGCCGGTGGTCTATCGGATCACCAAGGGTGGGAAGCTCAAGGAGCGGGTGGAGATCTAATCCACAGGTTCGTCATCCCCGCGAAGGCGGGGACCCAGGGCCACGAACACCGGCCGGCGCACTCGACCCTGGGTTCCCGCCTGCGCGGGAATGACGTTGTGGTTGCTTCACATGGCGGGCGGGTGAGCGCCGTTACACGGCAATAACCCCCGCTTCCCAGCCCAGGATCGCGCGCTTGCGCGGCACGCCCCAGTGGTATCCCGTCAACGCCCCGGTCGAGCCCACCACGCGGTGACAGGGCACGACGAAGCTGATCGGGTTCTTACCGACGGCCGCTCCCACGGCGCGTGAGGCGGTCGGCTTGCCGATGTGCTCGGCGACGGACTGATAGGTGGTGGCGCGGCCGACGGGGATCTTCAGCAGCGTCTCCCAGACCTTCACCTCGAAATCGGTGCCGATCAGCACGACCTTTACTGGCTGGTCCGCATTCCAGCGGGCGGGCTCAAACACACGAGCGGCGACCGGCGTCACTTTCGCGTCGTCGCGGCTGAAGCGCGCATTGGGCCAGCGGTCGCGCAGATCCTCGAAGGCAGTCTCGATGGTTTTCTCGCCATCGGCGAAACCGATCCCGGCGAGGCCATACCCGGTGACAACGAGCACAGCCGTGCCGAAGGGCGAGGGCGCAGCGCCCCACACCATGTCGAGGCCCTCGCCGCGCTGCCGGAAGGCACCCGGCGGCATGGCTTCGTAGGTCACGAACAAATCGTGCAGCCGCGAGGTTGAGCTGAGGCCAACCTCATAGGTGGTCGAGAGCACGCTCGCCTTGTCGGCGAGGAGCCGCTTGGCGTGGTTAAGCGCCACGGCCTGGGCGAAAGATTTCGGGGAGAGCCCGCACCAGCGGCGGAACAGGTCAGTCAGCTGCCGCTCGGTGAGACCCAGTGAGCGAGAGAACCGGGCGAGGTCGACGTCCTCGGCGCCCGTTTCGCTCAAATAGGCGATCGCGGCGCGGACGGTCTCGTAGTCGTCTTGAGGGGTGAACGTCAGGTGCTGTTTCATGGCCATGAGATAGGCTCCGCGACCACGGCCTGCGACCCGGTTTTGACGTTAAGCGCGAGCTTTCTTGAGTGCCGTGCCAAAAGCCTTGGAGAAGCTCAGCTTCTCTTCTGCGCTAAGGAAAGCGCCGAGCGCGATCTTACGATCCCGCTCCTTGAGCCAGAGGCCGGTGAGCCGCTCATTGTAGTCTCGATCGATAACGAAGCGGACGTTGAAGGGGATGAAGGTCAGCACGTCCTCGGCGCCCTTGGCGTCGATCTTCTTGATCTCGAGCGTGCCGGGCCAGAGCGTCACGACCTCATAGGCCCTGCCGCCGCGCATCGAAACCGTGAGCGCAATCCAGATGGCGACGACGTCGAGGCCCATAAAGCCCACGACAGGCCAGGCGCCGGCGACATAAAAGACAATGCCGGGGACCAGCGCCAGCGCCGCCACCAGACCAATCACCACGCGCTTGCCGCGGGGCGACAAGGAGCGGTGCGGCGTCAGCGTCGCGGCGAAAAGCGGCTTGGCTTGAATCTTGGTCGACATGACGGTGACTATAGACCCCGAATCGGAGCCCTGAGAATGGCGAAAACGCCCGCAAAGCGATCAACAAAGCGACCGAGCAAGGAGGAGATCGAAGCGATCTTTGCCGCCTTCGAGAAGGACAATCCCGAACCGAAGGGAGAACTCGACTCGGTCAACGCCTTCACTTTGCTGGTCGCCGTGGTGCTCTCGGCGCAAGCGACGGACGCCGGGGTGAACAAGGCGACACCGGCGCTGTTCAAGCTGGCCGATACGCCCGAAAAGATGGTCAAGCTCGGGGTCGAAAAGATCACCGACCTGGTCAAGACCATCGGCCTTTACCGCAACAAGGCCAAAAACGTCTTCGCGCTGAGCCAGCAGCTGATCGAAAACTTCGGCGGCGAGGTGCCGCAAACCCGCGAGGAACTCGAAACGCTCCCCGGCGTGGGCCGCAAGACCGCCAACGTGGTGCTCAACATCGCCTTCCGGCAGCCGACGATTGCCGTCGATACGCACTTGTTCCGGGTCAGCAACCGGACCGGGCTCGCGCCGGGCAAGGAGCCGCTCGAGGTCGAGCTGAAGTTATTGAAGGCGGTGCCGGAGAACTACCTCCTCCACGCCCACCACTGGCTGATCCTTCACGGCCGTTACGTCTGCAAGGCGCGCAAGCCCGAATGCTACCGCTGCGTCATCGCCGAATGGTGCCGTTTCGAGCCGAAGACGCCCGCCCCCAAGGACTGGGACGGGGCGCCGGTCTAACACGGTTGGCCGAGCGATCCCGTTTGGGATCATTCGGTCCAGAGCGCAAATAAAGACCCGGTTGGCCGAACGAGCCTTCTTAGGATCGCTCGGTCCAGAGAGCAAAAAACAGCGCGGCTATGGGGGCCGTTACATCGCCCCATAGCCGCGCGCCATCATCGCCGCGAACGCCGGGATGAAGGCGAAGGCAATGAGTTCACCGGTGAAGAAGCGGCGGAGCATCGCGACCTGCCCGCTATCAGGCGAGAAGCCGGGATTGCCGGCGAGCTGCCGGCGCCAGCGCAGCACCGCGATGGTCGGCGGCACCGAGAGCAGGCCGACGATGATGAAGGCCGCCATCTTGGCCCAGAACGCCCAGTTGGCGACGTAATACTCCCAGCCCGCGGCGCCCCAGATGACGCGGGACACGCCGGCGAGGATCACGAGCACCGAGGCCGCGCCATAGAGGCTGTCGACGAGACCCAGTTGGCGGATGCGGTCGGCGGTGATGCCGGGCTTGAGCAGCGCGACTTCCGCGATCAGCAGGCCGAAGACGGAAAACACCGCGAGATGGTGCGCGATGGCAAGAACGAGATCGAGTTCCATGGATTGTGCCCTCCAGCAGATGCCTAATCTGGGCACGGCCGGCCTGCGCCGCAACCCGGCGTTGCGCGAGGCCTGAAACCCCGCTATCTCCGCGCCCGACCCTTTGACGGAGACCGGCGGCCGATGGCTGACACACAATTCGACGTGCTCACCATCGGCAATGCGATCGTCGACGTGATCGCGCCTATTGATCCCGAGTTCCTGCGTCGTGAAGGCATGGACGAGGGCATCATGCACCTCGTCGACGCCGACCGCTCCGCTTACCTTTACGAGCGCATGCCCGCCGAAAAGCGCATGATCTCGGGCGGCAGCTCGGCCAATACCGCGGCGGGTGTTGCCCATTTCGGCGGTCGCGCCGCCTTCGTCGGCAAGGTGGCCGAGGACGATCTGGGCGACATCTTCGCCGACGATTTTCGCGAGATCGGCGTCCACTATTCGATCGGCCGTTTGCTCGACGGTCCGGCCACGGCGCGCTCGATGATCTTGGTGTCGCCGGGCGGCGAGCGGACCATGAACACCTATCTCGGCGCCTGCCAGCAACTGACGACGGCAGACATCAAGGAAGAAGAAATCGGTGGCGCGGGTGTCACTTACATGGAGGGCTACCTCTGGGACCCGCCGGAGGCCAAGAAAGCCTTCGTCACGGCTGCGCATTTCGCCCACAAGCATGAGCGGCCCACGGCGATAACGCTCTCCGATCCGTTCTGCGTCAATCGCTACCGCGACGAGTTCCTCGACCTGATGCGAAGCAAGACCATCGACTACGTCTTCGCCAACATCGAAGAAGCCAAGGCGCTCTACCAGACCGACAACCTCCACGACGCCGTGCAGCAGATCGCCAAGGATTGCGAGCTTGCGGCCATCACCATGGGTGCCCAGGGCGCGATGGCGGTGCATGAGGGGGAGATCGTCACCGTGCCGGCTTATCCCGTGGCGTCTGTGGTCGATGCAACGGGCGCCGGCGACCTGTTCGCGTCGGGGTTCCTGTTGGCGCTGGCCCGTGGGCGCGATCTGCGCACCGCTTTGTCGGCGGGCTGCCTCGCCGCGTCCGAAGTCATCTCGCACATCGGCGCGCGTCCGATTCGGGATCTGGCCCAGATGGCGCGGGAACACAGCGTCGAGATTTAGCTCCTTCCCTCTCACCCCCCACGGAGTCATTCCCGCGCAAGCGGGAATCTCCGTTTGCCGAGGTCGCGGAACGCATTGATCGACGGGCCGGGCGTTGCCCGGCTCTGAACTGCGGTGACTCAACCTTTGCCCTGCCAACAGAGATTCCCGCTTGCGCGGGAATGACCCGGGGGGTGTTGGCAGTAAGGTGACAATCGTGAGGGCGCACTACACCCGCCGCAGCATCACCTCTTCCACTGTGTGGTTGCCTGCCTTCTTGAGGATCAGATCAGCGCGGCTGCGCGTCGGCAGAATATTCTCGCGCAAATTCACTAGGTTGATGTTGTCCCACGCCTGCAGCGCAAAGCCTTCGGCTTCGGCCGTCGGCATCTCGGCCAATCTGCGGAAGAAGCTCTTGGGGTCGGTGAAGGCGCTCTCACGCAGTGCGCGGAAGCGGACCATGAACCAGTCGCGCAGGTCCTCTTCGTCGGCGTCGATATAGATCGAGAAATCGATGAAGTCGGACGCGAACAGCAGTGGCTTGCCCGACTTTTGCAGCTCGCCGGCCTGGAGGATGTTGAGGCCCTCGACGATTAGGATATCCGGCCGGTCGATCGTGACGAACTCGCCCGGGATGATGTCGTAGACGAGGTGTGAATAGACCGGCGCTTTGACGTCCGCCTTGCCCGATTTGATGTCGGCGAGGAAGCCGAGCAGTGCAGCGCGATCATAGCTCTCGGGAAAACCCTTGCGGGCGGCGAGGCCGCGCTCATCCAGAACGGCGTTCGAGTAAAGGAAGCCGTCGGTCGTGAGCAGATCGACCTTGGGCGAAGTGCGCCAGCGGCGCAGCAGAGCACGGAGGATACGCGAGGTCGTCGACTTACCCGAGGCCACTGAACCTGCAACACCGATGATGAAGGGGATCTGCGTATCCTCGGTGCCGAGGAAGCGTGTCGAGACGCGGTGTACGGCCTGTGCAGCCTCGACATAAAACGAGATCAGGCGGCTGAGCGGCAAATAGAGTTCCTCGGCCTCGGCCAGCGAGATCGGATCGGTCAGCGCACGGAGCCGCTCGATGTCGGCGACCGCCAGGGTCATCGGCTCGCCGTCGCGGTATTGCGCCCACTCGGCTTTGCTGAAGCGATGGTAAGGGTTGAGCTCGAGCTTCTTCTTTTCCGCCATCAAGACTCTTTCCTGGCCATGGCCCTAAACGATCGTCCATTTTTCGGGGTCATGGCGTACGCGATGCCTTCTCCTGCAAACCGGACTGCGCCGTGCGGCGCTCGAGCTCGGCCATCACCTCGTCGAGGGTGACGTCGGCCGCCTTGAGCAGCACCAGCAGGTGATAGATCACGTCGGCGGCCTCACTGGTGAGTCCCTGCTTGTCGCGCGAGACGGCGGAGACGATGAGTTCCACCGCTTCTTCGCCAAATTTGCGCGCGCAGCGGTCGACACCGTCGTGCAACAGGCGTGCGGTGTAGCTCTCGTCGGGCGAGGCGCTGGAGCGCTCCGCGACGCGACTGTCGAGGTCTTCGAGGGAGAACGTCATTTCAGTCCATCCTCATGGGAATGCCGTGGTCACTAAGATAGCGCTTTGCCTGCGCCACCGTGAAGGTGCCGAAGTGAAAGATCGAGGCAGCAAGCACAGCGCTGGCGTGTCCCTGCTTGACGCCGGCGACGAGATCGTCGAGCGAACCGACGCCGCCCGAAGCGATCACCGGGACGTGCACGGCATCGGCGATGGTGCGCGTCAACTCGAGATCGAAGCCGGATTTCGAGCCATCGCGATCCATCGAGGTCACCAGCAGCTCACCTGCCCCGAGCTCGACCATCCGGACTGCGAACTCCACTGCATCGAGCCCTGTCGCCTGCCGGCCGCCATGGGTGAACGTCTCCCATTCGCTGCGATTGTCGCCGCCCACCGTCTGGGACAGGCGCTGGCGGGCATCAATCGACACCACGATGCACTGGTCGCCGAACTTGTCGGCGGCGCGCGCCACGAAATCGGGATCGCTCACCGCGGCCGAGTTGATCGCCACCTTGTCGGCGCCACTGAGGAGGAGTTTTCGGATGTCCTCGAGCTTCCGCACGCCGCCACCAACCGTCACGGGCATGAAGCACTGCTCGGCCGTGCGCGCCACGACGTCGAAGATCGTGTCGCGATTGTCGGAGCTGGCAGTGATGTCGAGGAAGCAGAGCTCGTCCGCGCCCGCGGCGTCATAGGCGATCGCGGCTTCCACCGGGTCGCCGGCATCGACCAGGTCGACGAACTGCACACCTTTGACGACGCGGCCATCTTTGACGTCGAGGCACGGGATGATGCGGGTCTTGAGTGTCATGACTTTCGCACCTTGTCCCGTATCGTGACCGACAGCGCCATCAGGAACGAGAAGGCCCAGAAGATGAAGACGAAGATTACGAGGAAGATCACGGGACCAGGCAGCCAGCCGGCGAGCACCATGGCCGCGCCCGCGAGGATCGCGACCAGCGCGACCCCGTACCAGCCGAAGTTGACGTCGATCTTGGTGAAATCCTTGACGCCCTGGGCTTTACGCCGCCAGGCCATGTAGCTGACGGCGAGGATCGCGCCCCAGACCAGGAGCAGCATGAGGCCGACCGAGAGGCTGATGTAAGCAAAGTCGGCAAAGCTCGCGAGGCCGAACAGCGTTTCGCCGCGATCGACGCCGCGGATGACACAGGGCAGAGCCTCGGTGGCCGACAGCGTACAGCCGTTGAGGTCGGCGACGACGGCCGCGACGTAGACGATGACCCAGGGCGCGAGCGCGAAGACCGCGATGAGCCCCAGCACCTGCCAATAGATCTTGAAGGAGAACGGCGCGGGTGGCGGCGCACCCATGACGTCGCGGCTCATGCGGCGATCCTCCGCTCGAAGCGCCGGCGGTGCACAGCGAGCGTCAACAGCCAAGCGACAAACAGAACAAAGGCCAGCGGGAGCGTTGCGAATGGGAGAAGAATGGCCAACGAGGCGGCATGAAGATCGCCTCCATGGTCAACACCGCCGATCAGGCAAGGAATGGATCTGTCGTAGAGCAACTCTCTGGGGAGGGCGCAGCCATTGGCACTAGCGATGCCATAGGCCACCGCACTCACCGCGAAAGGACCAAACGCGACAAAGACGATGAACGTAAGCAACACCCAATAGATCTTCATCGAGAATGGCGCCGGCGGCGGCGCGCCAATCGTGTCGCGGCTCATGCGGCCACCCGACGCCGGAACACGCCCCTGTGGACCAACAGGACGATCAGCCAGATGATGAACAGGACGAATGCCACCGGAAATGTCAGCAGAAGGTACAGCGCCGATATGCCGCCGAACTGCAGCCAGTAGCCCCAGTCGGTGCCGCCGATTATGCAGGGCGTGAGCACGCTCTCGCTGATAGTGCAGCCATTGGCCTGCGCAACACCGACGGCAAAGAGCGTCGTGAACAGCGGCAGCATGCCGAAGAGCACGATGAGCACGAACAGCACCCAATAGACGCCCATCGGGAAGCGCGCGGCACTCACGCAGGAATGCCCCTGAGCACCGCCAGCGCCTCGGCCGGATCGATGCGGCCATCGTAAAGAGCGCGCCCCGAAATCGCGCCCTCGAGGATCTGGCACTCGGGCCGGCTCAGCCGCTCGATGTCGTCCATCGAAGCGAGGCCGCCCGAAGCGATCACGGGGATGGTCACGGCGCGCGCCAGCGCCAGTGTGCCGGTCCAGTTGATGCCCGCGAGCACGCCATCGCGGTCGATGTCGGTATAGATGATCGCGGCGACGCCGGCGCCCTCGAAGCGCCGCGCCATCTCGATGGCGTCGAGCTCCGACGTTTCGGCCCAGCCCTCGACCGCGACCTTGCCGCCGCGTGCGTCGATGCCGACCGCGATTTTGCCGGGGAAGCGCTTTGCTGCAATTTTCACCAGCTCCGGATCGCGCAGTGCGACGGTGCCGAGGATCACCCGGCTCAGGCCTTTGCTCAGCCAGGCCTCGATGTGCGCGAGCGTGCGGATGCCACCGCCGAGCTGCACGGGCATCTTCACGGCGCGGAGGATCGCTTCGACGGCCGTAACGTTGCGGCTCTCGCCCGCAAAGGCGCCATCGAGATCGACAACGTGCAGATACCGAAAGCCTTGGGCTTCGAAGGTGCGCGCCTGTGCGGCAGGATCGGTGTTGAACACCGTCGCCTGCGCCATGTCGCCCAGCTTCAAGCGAACTGCCTGCCCGTCCTTGAGATCGATCGCGGGAAACAGGATCACGGCTTCCACCTCAGGAAATTTTCGATCAGCTTCAGGCCCAGCGTCTGGCTCTTTTCGGGGTGGAACTGCGTTCCAAACATGTTGTCGCGCCCGACGCAGGCGGTGACGGCCTGGCCATAGGCAGCGGTGGCGTACAGTGTCGCTGCGTCGTCAGTCGCGAGATGATAGGAATGGACGAAATAGGCATGCAGCCCATTGTCGCCATCGGCGATGCCCTCGAGCAGCGCATGCGGCTGCGTGAACGTGAGCGTATTCCAGCCCATGTGCGGTACCTTGAGCCCACCTGCCGGCTCGAGCCGCACCACCGCGCCGGGGATCCAGCCAAGGCCGGGATGGTCGCCCTTCTCGCGGCCCGTCGTCGCCATCAGCTGCATGCCGACGCAGATGCCGAGGAACGGCACGCCGGCTCTGATCACGCGCTCCTCGAGCGCATCGCGCATGCCTTTGACTGCCGTCAGCCCGTTCATGCAGTCGGCGAAGGCGCCGACGCCGGGCAAGACAATCCGGTCGGCGCGGCGGACGAATTCGGGCTCGGCGGTGACGGCAACGTCGATGCCGGCATTGAGCTCGCGGACAGCGCGCTCGAACGCCTTGGATGCGGAGCGGAGGTTGCCCGCGCCGTAATCGACAATCGCGACAGAGGCTGTCATTTGCGGTGCGCCAGGTAATCGCGCTGGGCGAGATCGGTGGCCGACGAGATGATGTCGCCGCGCCACTGGAAGCCGCGCAGCAGCAGCCAGTCGCGGCGGAGCGCCGGCGCCTCGAAGCCGAGGAATAGGACGACGACGGCATAGAGCCAGAAGGCGGCATCGATGCCGATAACGCGCGAGGCGTAGGCGAGACCCATCACCAGCGCGATCCAGAAGATGAGGACCAGCCAGAGCCCGTTCAGTAGCGCGAAGAGCGGCGTGAACAGGAAAGCGAACCACGAAAACCGCTCGGGAATGGCGACCGGCGCGCGATCCTTTGCCGCCTTGGCTTGCGGTTTTTCGAAGATAGAGTAGACGGTCATGGAAGCGATCTAGAGCAAATCGGTGCCGCATGGAAGCGGCGCGGACTTGCCGCCCGAACCGGAGACTTTGCCGATGGCCACCCCGACCGACACCCACGCCGAGCCGGTAAACAACGAGACCCCGAGCCAGGGCATTTTCATGGGCTGGCTGGCACTGGCGTTGATGGTATTCGCGATCGCCTTCGCTGCGACAGCGATCATCGCCGGCGCGACCCACGGGTTCCAGTAAGGGCCGTCTACGGAATTCTCAGTCGGGTTCTCCCCTGCGCGACGCGTGGGGGAGATGTCGCCGGCTAGGCGACAGAGGGGGCGCCGCTTGCGCCAGACCCTCCAGCTGAACGTTCAGTTCGTGCTACGCCCCCTCCGTCAGCTTCGCTGACACCTCCCCCTCGCTGCGCGAAAGGGAGGACCCGACTTCACGCTCCTATGACACCATATTTCTGCGCACTCCCGCCGAATCCCCTTCCCGCCGGCATATTATGCTGCCATAATACCATCATGCAGCAGCAAGCTCTCTCCGCCATCGTCGCCTGGGTCCGGCTCGACGCCGCAATCCAGAGCTTCAACAACGCCCTACGGCGCGACTTCGGGATCACCGGGTTGCAGCTCGCCGTCCTCCGGATTCTCGGCGAGCGCCCCGCCCTGCCGCTCGCGGCCCTGCGCAAATCGCTGGTGATGCACCCGGCGACCCTAGGCCAATCGATCGACGAATTGCGCGTCATGGAGCTCGCGACCGTCACCCGCGATGCGCGCGACAAGCGCGCGAGGATCGTCGCCATTACCGACAAGGGCCGCGAGCTGATGGCACGGGCCCCGCTGGCCGGGCCGGTGCGGCTGCGCGAGGTCGACACCGACCCGTCCCGGCTCGACGCGCTCAAAGCTGCGTTCGACGATTCGGTCGAGTTGTTCGGCCTGACCGAGTATCTGCCCAAGAAGACGGAGGGCCGCTGACATGCCCGCACTCAAAGGCATCGACAATGTGCTGTTCAGCGTCACCGACCTTGATGGGGCGGTCGCCTTCTACAGCGCCTGCGGCTTCACCCTGAAGTTCAGGGTGGACCAGGCGAAGATGGCGCTTTTCTCGATCGGGTCAGAAGAGCCCGGGCTGCTGATCCGCGCCACTGGCCCTGGCAGCGGCAAGCTCTGGGTCGAAGTGGCGAGCGCCGACGCAGCCGCCATCGAGCTGAACGCCGCCGGGATCGCGACGACACGGCTCGAGACCATGACCGGCATCACCGTCGAGGCGACGGACCCCAGCGACAACGTCGTCGGCTTCGCGGACTATTCGAAGCGCCCCGAGATGGCGCGGGCCTAGGAGTGCTTTCAGGAAAAGTTGCAGACTTTTCCGGTTCGAAAGCGCGACCAAGTCAAAGAATGATGGAGCATGCGATGGCTGAGATCGAAGAGACCCCAAATATCGGCAAAGTTCTCGGCAAGCGCCTGCGGCACGTCGGCATCGATACCCGCGAAAAACTCGAGAAGATGGGGGACGCCGACGCCTTCCTCCGCCTCAGCGCCGAATATCCCGAGGAGGCCTGCGTCCATACGCGGCTTGCGCTCGCCGGCGCCGTCCGCGGCATCCGCTGGCACGACCTGCCGCAAGAGGTGCAGACGCAGGTGACGCGAGGGCTGCCGCGCTAGCGTACGCTAGAACGGCAGCGCCTCGGGCAGGTCTTCCATCGCAGTCCAGTCGCCGAAGAGGTGCAAGTCCGACAGGCGGATCACAAGCACATTGCCGCCTTTGGGATTTCCGATGACGCGCTGGTCCTCGCTGCGCGCAATCTCGCGGCCCGCCAGATAGCATTTGAGCAGCGTGCCCACTGCGCCATGCCCGGCAAAGGCAATGGGACGGGTCGGATCGTGAAGCGCGATCGTCGCCTCGAAGGCCCCGGCGATTCGTGCCTGCGCCTCGCGCGCCGGCTCCCAGCCTTCCACTGACTCGTCGGGATTGGCGAAGAAGGCGTCGGCCAGCTGCTCGAACCGCTCGGCCGGCACATACCCGGTTGCAGACCGGTCGTTCTCGCCGAACTCATGCTCGGCGGTGAACGGCGCCCGCGCGCCGACCGCCATTGCCTGGGCGAGCTCGATGGCCTTCCGCTCGGTGCTCGACACTATTGTGCGCACGCCTTTCACCAGCGGGTGCCGCGCAAAGCGCCGCGCGCGCTCTTCGCCCTCGGGCGACAGGCTCCACATGGGCACCGGCACATTGGGGTCCATCACCACCTGCGGATGCGTCACATAAAGCGCGTACATCAGCGCACGCGTTCGTAGAGAGTGACCAGCGAGCCGCGATAGTCAGCGCTGTCGAACTCGCGGAAGCCCAGGCGGGTCGCGACGCGGATCGAAGCGTCGTTGCCGGGCTCGATCATGCAGACCGTGCGTGGCGCCGATTGGCTCGAGTCGAACCAGTCAGTGATCGTGGCCATCACCTCGGTGGCGTAGCCCTTGCCCTGTGCCGCTAGATCGACCTTCCACATGCCTTCGGGAACGCCGTCGAACTGCGGCCCGACCCCGCGCCGGAACTCGGCATAGCCGGCCTCGGCAACGAGCGTTCCGGCGCTGTCGAAGCAGAGGAACGGCCCCCAGCCGAAAGCGGTCCACTGACCGAAATGACGAAGCAGGCGCGTCCACGCATCGGCCGGATGCATTGGCGCAAGCGAGCGGAGGAAGTGGCCGGGATCCTTACTCCAGAACTCGGCATACGCTTCGAAGTGCTCGGGCCGGTGCGGCACGAGCGTCAGGCGCTCAGTCGTCAGCATCAGATGCCGCCGCGCGAGAAGTGAGTCAGCTCGCGTACGACCTGCCCCACCTTCCACTGGATGTTGCCCTCGTTCGGGCTGCCGTCCGCGTCGAAGACGTCGGGGTAGGGGCCGAGACCGAGCAGCGTCGGCACCACCAGCGCACCAAGCTTGCTGAGCGAGTCGCGGAGGTGCGAGAGCCCGAAGATCGTCGCGTATTTGCCGTCGCTCAATCCACCGATGCCGAAGATCGCGTGCTTGAACGGATTGGGTTTCTGCCGGCTGACCCAGGAGATGAGGTTGGCGACAAGCGGCGTCACGCCGCCATTGTACTCAGGCGAAATGATGAGGACGATGTCAGTGTTCCGGAACATCTCGGCGAGGCGCTTGGCAGCTTCCGGTGTATTGCCGGCGTCCTCGATGTCCTGGTCGAAGATGGGCATCGGGAAGTCGTGCATATCGAGATCGGTGACCTCTACGCCGGCTTCACGCAGTTTCTTCGACATGTGCCGGCGCAGGACTTCGTTGATGGCGTCCTTGCGCAGCGAACCGCAGATCGTGATGGCAGTCTTCTTGGGAGAGATGGCGTCAGTCATGGATAGCGCGAACTCTCGCTCAATTGGCGTTGGCGGTTGAAGGGAATTCGGCACCGCGAAGTGCAAGCGCCTTGGCTAGGGTATCCAGCCTAGCTTCAGTATCGTCCTTCGCGACGAAGTAACGCCCGCGCCGCAGTTCCTTCATTGCTGATGGCAAGGCCCAGAGAGACTTTCCATTCTGGATCGATCCTTCCAACCAGTAGAGATACTCGCTGGCATTGCGGTCGTGTTCGTCAAACACGCAATCGAATCCTCGTAGCCACTTGCTAAGCCGCCGACCGACGTTCTCCAAACGCGCGGCGGCCCCTTGACGGTTGGCGAGAAAATGAACCTCACCACGTGTCCAAAGCAAGCCGCGCCTGACAACTGCTGGCCGGAGCAACACCGGCGAGTTTGTTACGTCGATGCTGCCGTCAGCTAAGAACGCGAGCGGACCTACGTCACCGAAATGCAGGGCTATATCACCGCTCTCCGTATCCGCGACCTGGGGAGGGGTATCGAGATCGAGAAACCACTGTAGAACGACGCTTTGTTCGTCTGGGGATTCGAGGAAGAAGTAGGTTGATCCCACAGGCGATCCTCAGCTCTCTTTCCAGCACATTGGGATCCTAAGCTTAGAATTCCACGTGGACAAGTTGTCGCG
>JADMIO010854437.1_pt1 | contig 40907 bp, 40 predicted proteins | sample 8958161 | NCBI WGS metagenome assembly JADMIO01 (sample SAMN16585339, study PRJNA669376) | soil metagenome | isolation source: Crop rotation soil | place: USA: Cullars Rotation, Alabama | collected 2011
GGCCGCGACTTCAAGTCACGTGAATTCCAAGCTTCGGATCCCACTGTGCTGGAAAGGCGTTGATCATCGGCGTGGTGGTCGTCATCGCGCTGCGCGGCTCCTCCACCAAGTACGACCCGGGTGCGTCGAAGGCGACGGCTCCACCCGAAGTCACGACGCCCGAGCCGACGTCGGCGTCGACCAGTCCGACCGTGACCACGGTGGAAACGCCCGCATCGGGAGCAGCGGACGGCGAGGACTACACAGCAATCATCGGACCCACCAACGAAGCCAAGTCCAAGTTCTTGACCAAGGTGTTTGTGTCCGGTCGCGCTACGCCACAGTTCGAGGTCAATCAGGAGGTCACGGAGTTCGTCAGCGCCGCGCGTCGGAGTGTCGACGAGCTCGCAGCCCAAACTTGGTCTCCCGCGGCGGCCGGCAAGATCGAAGACCTCGTGCGCGTCTACAACATCTTCATCGACGATGTGGATCTGCTGAGGTACAGCAGCTTCCTGTACTCCGATTCGTTCTTCGACAAGCTCCGAACAGAATCGGACGCAGTGCGGCAGGCCGCGATCGAGACGAAAGAGGCCTTGGGGCTGTCGTAGCCGTTCAGCTGCCGGCGTACGTCGCCGGGACGTTGCGATCGTGCTGGTCGATCCACACCGTGATCCGGTCGGCGGGCAGTGCCGGCGTGAGGGCGTAGCCCTGAGCCATGTCGCAACCGAGTGCGGCGAGGTCGTCGAGGATCGCGTCGGTCTCGGCACCTTCGGCGACGACCTCGAGGCCGAAGCTGTGGCCGAGCTCGATCACCGTCGTCACGATGGTCCGGTCGTTCGGGCTCCCGAGCATGCGCGCGACAAAGCTGCGATCGATCTTGAGCTCGGTCAGCGGAAGCGTGCCGAGCTGCGCAAGAGACGTGTATCCCTGTCCGAAGTCGTCCAGTGAGATGCGCACGCCGTGATCGCGCAGTCGTTGCAGCACCTTGGTCGCCCGGACCGGGTCCGCAATGAGCGCGGTCTCGGTGATCTCGATCTCGAGTGACTCGGGCGTGACGTCCGCGGCGACCAGTCGCTCGAAGACGTTGTCAGGGAGTGCATCGTTGCGCAGATTGCGAGCGGAGACGTTCACGGCCATACCGAGGTAGATGTCGTTGCGTTGCCACTCCGCCACTTGCGCGATGGCATGGTCCAGCACCCAATCGGTGAGCGGGTCGATGAGCCCCGTCGACTCGGCGACGTCGAGGAACTCGGCCGGGGGCAACAGGCCGCGCGTCGGGTGCTGCCAGCGGAGCAGGGCCTCGACACTGACGATCCGGTTGCTGCGGAGGTCGAGCTTGGGCTGGTAGTGGAGGACCAGCTCGCTCGCAGTGATCGCGTGGCGTAGTTGGCTCACGAGCGCGAGACGTTCGGGGCTGAAGTGCGCCAGATCCGTGGTGTATTCGAGGATCGCCTGGTGCGTTTGCTTCGCGGCGTGAACCGCGAGGTCGGCGCATTGCAACAGGTCGTCGATCTCGGTCGCGTCCGTGGGCCAGAAGGCGACGCCGATACTCGCTTCGGAGCTGATCGGAACGCCGACGACGTCGACGTCGATCGCGAGCGTCCGCTGGACGCGTTCGAGCACGACGCGCGCGACCGCGGGGGTCGCGCCGGGAAGCACGAGGCCGAACTCGTCGCCGCCGAGCCGCGCGATCGTGTCGCCCGGGCGCAGGGTGGCGGCCAGCGCCGATGCGATGTGTTGCAAATACGCGTCGCCGTTCTGGTGGCCGAGCGTGTCGTTCACCTCTTTGAAGCGATCGAGGTCGGCGATCGCGACGGCCACGGGGTCGCCCGTTCGTCGCGCAGTCGCGATGGCGTGTTCGACGCGGTCGCCGAACAGCGCGCGGTTCGGTAGTCCGGTGAGGAGATCGTGGAGGGCCATGTGTTCGTTCGCGGCGGAGCTTCGTCGCAGACGCCTGGTCACGGACCAGCTGATCGCGCTCAACGCGACCCACAAGGCGAGGAGGCCGAGCGCGATGAGTTTGGACATCGCGCGATTCGACGCCGAGAAGGAATGTGCGATCGGCGCGTACGGCAGGTAGATCTCGAGCACGCCGATGACATGACCGTCGGCGCCACCACCGTCGATGGGGATGTACGCCTCGACCGCTCGCGCGCCGACCTGGTTCGTCGCATCGGCCTCGTCGCTGTTCAAACGAGTCAGCTGGCGGACGATCTCTCCCTCGGCGGCCTCTTCGGCTTCGTCGTCGGGGTCACCGACCCGGCCCTGGGTCGGGTTCGTCGCGTCGAACACCACGACGCCGGTTGTGTCGCGCAAGCGCAACCGAACGACAGTCCCCGACTCCAACAGCGGGCGCGTGGTCGCGACGAGGCCGGTCGCCTCGGACTCCGTCAACGGACGCTTGAGATCCCGGCCTTGCAGCACGGGTTCGATGCCCGCGTTCGCGATCGCTTCCGCTTCGCTCGCGGCTTGGTCGAGCGCGCGGCGGTCCATTTGGGTCTGATACTGATTCGCGAGCGCTAGTCCGAGGAGGGCGATCGGGATCGCGCTCGCCAGGACGTACCACGCGAACAGTCGTAGCCCTCCGGCGCGCCACGGCATATTTTGTTGTATCGGCGGCCGCGAGCGACAGCCTGAACCAAACCGGCGCACCGGGCTACGTCCCGCCCCGGCAGGGCTGTGGGGTCGACTCTGTACCCTCACCCACATGAATTCGATCAGGTGCACGCAATGTGGGGAACAGTTGAGTGCACCGGTCAATCCGGGAAAATGGCGGCACCGGACGATCACGACACCGTGCCGGTGCAAGACCATGTGGGTATTCGTCTACAACGACGACGGCCGATGCGTCGGCTACCACCGCTCGTAGTTCGGTTATTCGCAGACGCGGCAGGTCTCGGAATCGTCGCGGAACTCCGTGCGAGGCCGGATGATGAAGCACGAGGTGCACAGCCGCTCGTTGCGGCTCGCGCCTTCGAGGCGGAGATCGATCGAGGCGGTCGCGGTCTTGCGGGGCGGAGGCGTGTACACCGCGGGCATACCCGACGCCTCGGCCTCCTCGGTGAGGTTCAAGGCAGTTTCCTGATCCGGGAACTTCAACACTTTTCGCTGATAGTGCAGCACGGTGTTCTTGACGGTTTCGGGAAGGTCGTCCCAACCCCATCGTGCGTGCCAGACCACCTTGCGGGTGTGTTGCAACTCGACCTGGTCGCCTTCGACCCACTCGTAGGGGCCGGCCACGCGTCCGACCACAACCTGACGCCGCGCCCGATCCGACGAGATGATGGCGTCACCCTCGTCGATCTCGTTGGCGAACGCGAACAGCATCTCGGCGAGCCGGCTGATGGCAGTGCGCGTCTTGGTCGACGCGAGCTGGACTGCGATTTCCTCGACGGGGAGGCCGGTGACATCGGTGGCTTCCGGGAAGTCCACCGTGATGATTCCTCGGCTCACCGCCTCATCGATATCGCGAGCCCCATCACCACAGCGCACCAACCAGGTAGTCGTCATGGTTCGCACACTAAGGCTTGGCGGCGTAGCGCGCCGACTTACCGGGCCGCGTCCGGGTCGCGTCAACCGGGCAACGGATTGCCCGACAGCTCGGCTCCTTGCTCGCGCAACAGCGTCTCGAGCGGACCGTTCTTGGTGATCAACGCCTCGTCGAGGGGCCGGAAACCACCTTGTTGCTCCGCGTTGGGATCGGCGCCTGCATCGAGCAAGGCTCGGCACGCGTCGACGTCACCCAACGCGGCGGCGCTGTGCAGGGGCTGCACCCGCATGTCGTTCCGAGCGACCGCGGCGTAATCGGAGCCGGTTTCGAGGAGCACGCGAACTGCGTCCGCGCCGCCGAGAAATGCGGCAAAGTGCAAGGCGGTGAAGCCATCGGCCGACCACGCGTGAGCCAGGGTCGGATCGGCCGCAACCAACTCGCGGATGCGAGCGACGTCGCCGAGCGCGGCCGCGTCGAAGACGTTCAGCTCGACGCCCTGTCCGACGAGATCGAGCGCGGCGTCCCGGTCGCCGCGGTACAGGGCCTGGCGGACGGCCGAAACCTCCGACTCCATGGGCGCATTCCAGCACGACGTCATCGTGCCCGCAACGACACGGCGTTCTAGACTCGCCCGACTTCGGACGCTTCGAACAGCACGGGGGAAGGAGCGACTCGAATGTACTTCCGCGATGGCGCGCTCGCGCGGTGCGCACGGGTCGGTGGCACGGGTCTGTTGTTGCTGACCGCCGCGTGCACGTCGTTGAGTGCGACCGAACGCGCCACCGTCGCCGCTCCCGCCGCAGTGAGTCGCACCGCGATCCCGCTGGGCGACGATCACGTGTCGACCGCTCCGAAGGTCGGCTACGTGTACTCGTGCCAAACGTCGTTCCCGCCGATCGGCGGCGCGTCCAAGGTCGGTCCGTGGATCAACACGACGAACAAGACGTGGAACGCGAACACCAAGGTCAAGGTGCAGGGTGCGGTCAAGTGGCCCGCGGCTTCCTACAAGGTCACGGTGGCGAGCGGAAAACGCGTCGTGAAGACCAACGGGCTCCCGATCAACCACACCACGGGAACGTTCCCGATCGCGACGACTGATCCGGCGTACGAGTACGACCGCAACCCGAACTCGATCAGGCCCTCCGCGGTCACGTGGACGTTCCCGCAGAATCCCAAGAAGGCCGCCAAGCCGACGTGCACGCCGGGCGGCGCGATCGGCGTGCTCAACGACGGCGAGTTCCTGTTCAACGCGCTCGACGGCGAAGGCCGCGATGCCGTCGCGCACGAGGTCCTCGGGAGCTGCGACGACCATCCGATGCAGACCGGCATGCTCCATCACCACGCAGTTCCGTCGTGCATCCTGTCGGCCGCGAAGGCCCGCTCGACCCTCGTCGGTTACGCGATCGACGGATTCGGTATCTACGTCGAACGCAACGCGAAGGGCCAGCTGCTCACCAACAAGGACCTCGATGCGTGCCACGGCCGCGTCTCGAAGGTGCTCTGGAACGGCAAGCAGCAGTTCACCTTCCACTACAACGCAACCCTCGAATATCCCTACACCGTCGGGTGCTTCGAAGGAACGCGCTCCACGACCAACGCAATCGTCTTCTGACACCGACTCCATGTTCCGTTAGCGTCCGAACGCCATTCATCATTTCGTTCAGGGGGAAGCTGATGCGCCGCACTACTCCTATTCGCCTGCTCGCCGCTCTTGTCGTCGTCGGTTCGATGGCCGCAGTGCCACTCGCGGGACCGGCAACGGCTGCGGCCCCGCCGACAACCTGCAACAACCCCAAGAGCGTCGTGAACATCAAGACGCTTACGGCCACCGTCACCCTCGCGGGTTGTTCCAACAAGGCTGCTACCGGTGGCAGCGGCGTGATGACCGTCAAGTTCAAGCTCGCCACTTCGGCGGGGATCAAGGGCACGATCAAGTGGAACGGCACTGGTACGACCACGGTGCTGTTCAAGACCAAGGAAGGAAAGCTGCCGAACAAGTGCAAGAAGCCGGCAGTGATGTACATCTCGACCGGCACCGTGACGGGCGGTACGGGGAAGGCGCTCACGATCATCAAGAAGGGTTCGCCCTACTCGGAGACCGTCTGCTCCAACGGCGCCACCGGAGCCAGCACCATCTATCCCGGCACCAAGGTCGTCATCTAGGTACGCGTCGGGGCCGGGCAGACTCCGAAGATGACGTCCGCCCGGCCGCGGCCGATTACCGACGAAGAAGTTGCGACCTTCTGGCGTGACGGCGTGGTGTGCCTTCGCGGCGTGATGCCGGACGAGTGGCTCGAACGGATGCAACGGCCGGTGGAAGACGCGTTGTCGTCGGCCGCCGTCGCCGATCTCAGTGCCATGGGCGACGCCTTGGGGTCGGTCGACTCGAACGTGGGCGATGCTCCGGCTGACGGCGCGACACCGCGAGGGCAGTTCCTGGCCGGCACGGATCATTGGCGCGTGCAGCCGGAGTTCCTCGACTTTGCTGCCCGCTCGCCGTTGCCGGGAATCGTGGCCGGTCTCCTCGGCTCCGAACAGGTGTGGCTGTACGAAGACAGCGTGCTGGTGAAGGAACCGGGCACCGCCGAGAAGACCGCGTTCCACCAGGACATGGCGTACTTCCATCTCGACGGCGAGCAGGTGTGCACCACGTGGGTGCCACTCGATCCGGTCGACGAGGAATCCGGTGCGGTGCGCTTCGTCCGCGGTTCGCACCGCGACCGAGTCCGGCTCCGGCCCAACCTGTTCGTGACGAGTGCGCCGATACCGGGAACCGACGGTGAGGTCGTCCCGGACTACTCCGACAGCTCCGAGCTCGTCAGCTTCGATACCGAGCCCGGCGACATCACGGTGCACCACGCGCGCACGATTCACGGTGCGTACGCGAATCGCAGTGCGACGCGGCGCCGCCGCGCGATCTCAGTTCGCTTCGCCGGTGACGACGCCGTCTATCGCGTCAATCCCGGTTCGCCGCGGAAGGCTCACCACGCTGCGCTGGTGGAGGGCAAACCGCTCGAGTCGAGCGCGTGCCCGCGGGTCTGGCCCTAGGAACCCGACGCGATCACACTCGGGGCGAGATCTCGTGGGCGAGCGCGCGCAGGCGCGGGCCCACCACTTTCGGGTCGTCGCCGCCCGAGACGCGAATGGCGACCCACGTGTCCTTCTTGCGAAAGAAGAGCGCGCCGGTCTCTTCGTGCGCTTCATGGCCGATGAGCGGGACGTCGGTGAAGGCGCGCCCGAGCCCGCGGTCGGTATCGAGCGCCTGCTTCGCGCCGGCCCCGAGCAGCACTTGCACTTGCGCTTCCGGGCTGTCGGGCTCCTGCGTGTAGGTGCACGTGCGGTCGGTGGGCACGTCGGTGCGCACGGCGAGCCCGGCCAGCAGCGACGTGCCGGTGAGCGCTTCGGCCTGCGCCTGGGTGACGAGGTCGCACGGGTCGATCGGAAGCGTGGTGGCAGTGGCAATCGCCGGGTTCGAGGTCGGAGGCTCGGCGGTCGATTTCGAACCGCCACTGCATCCGACCAATCCGAGCAGTACGAGTGTCGACGCCGCGATCGTGCGCCGGTTGTGCCGGTTCATCTGGTCCCCACGAAGTTCAGTTGCGATCGATCGGTTGCCGGAGGAGGAGAAGGTCGTATCCCGCTTTCATGGTGCCGCCGATGATGAGCGGCCAGCCGAACGTCGACCGATTCAGCATCGCGCCTGCCAGGGCGGGCGTCAGTGCCGTCGCCAGGCTACGGGGAACGTTGGTGACACTTGCCGCCGCGGCCCGTTCCTCCGGCGCGACGAGTCGCATCACCAGTGCCTGCCGCGCCGGAACGTCCATCTGCGACAACGCGGCGCGCATCAACAACAGCGCGATCGCGAGCGGTGCGCTCGGGACGATTCCCGCGAGGATGAGGAAGACGTTGGCCGGCAAGTGCGTGAACACCATGGTGTGTACGAGTCCGATGCGGCCGGCCAGCCGGGCGGAGATGAGTTGCGAGAACGCGCTCAGCACGCCCGCGGCCGCGAGCGTTGCGCCCGTTGCCGCCGGCGACAAGCCGAAGCGCAGGTCGAGATAGAGCACCAGCAGCGCGTTCACGACGAACCCGCCACCGGCGGAATCGAGGGAGAACAACGCCGACAACCGGATGACGATGTTGCGCGACTTGTGCAAGCCGTGCCGGACGCCGGGGTGTGGTGGCGTGGGCGCGAGCCCTCGGTACACGAGTGCCGCGGCCGCGGCAGTGACGACATAGAGGAGAAACGACAAGCGCTCGACCACCACGACGTCCCAGTTGTGCATCTCGGCGATGCGCGCCGGGAGCGACGACGCCAACGCGCCCGCGGCGGCCGCGAGCGCGGCACCGAGGTTGTAGACCGCGAAGCGTCGCGGCCGCTCGGTCTCGTGCGTGAGATCGGCGAGCGCGGTCTGTTCCATCGGAAGGAACAAGCTGACGTCGCCGCCCGAAGGGTTGAGGGTCCCGATGAACGCGACGACCGCCAGGGGCCAGAAGCGGGTGACCGTGGCGAATCCGAACCCGGTGAACGCCATGAGCAGACACGACGCCAGGAGCACCGACCGAGCGCCCCGGCGCGCGAGTCGCAGCCCGGCCCACAGCGTCAGCACCGCGGATCCGAGCAGTGTCGCGGTGACGATCACGCCGATCTGGAGCGCGCTGAATCCCAGATCTTGCAGGTAGTGAGCCAGGAGGACGCTCGCAAACCCGTCTGCGAACGCGCGTATCGCCCGGGCAACCTCGAGGCGTCGGGTTGCGGGAGCGGTCACGGCGCATCGTAGAGCGCGCCGCTACTGGCCCTTTCGAGGCGTCAGGGCTCGACGGTGTCCTCGGAACGACGGCGCTCGATGCCCGGCGTGTCGCGGGTCAGCTCGCTGCGGTCGTCGCTCTCGGCCAGGATCGCCTTGGCCTGCGCGACCGGGTCGTCGCTCCCGACCGCGGCTTCCTCGACGGTGAGCTCGGCTCGGGCACTGATCCGGTGGTCGACCGTTCCGCCGCCTCCGCGCAGACGGCTACCGAACCGGCTCCACAGGGTGTACGCGCCGAACCCGGCGAGGCCGACGAAGGTGATCTTGGTGAGGGTGCGTACGCGCATCGCTCGACGCTACCCCCGGGGCGGGCGGCTGAATCACGGCCCGAACGGGTCTGATCGAGCTCCAGCCGGGTGACGTGAGTCACATGGCCTGTTTACGCACCGCGTTTGGTCTGCCATCCTTCGTGACTGAGCACAGGACGCTGCTCTTCGAGGGAGGCACGGATGCTTCGCCGTTTGACGGCATGGTTCTCACGTCGGAAGACGCCGCGTACGCGCGCCGTCGAACCCGAGGTGACCGACGTCGTGCAGGTCCTCGAGCCGTACGCCAACGAGTTCTCGCTGGCGCCGCTCGTCGGGCTCTGGATTCGTTCCTGAACCACGGTTTACGGCCGCGCGCGGTCGGGTACGAAGCACCCGACCGAGGAGGTCGACACGGTGCTTTCCCCCACTCGCCTTTCCCCCAAGAACGTCGACAAGCGGCAGGGCCCGCGGTCCGGCACCCGCCCGGTCAACCGTCGAGGTGAGTGCTCGACGTTCGTGGATCTCGCTCGGCGCATGAACATCTCGGCCGACGACGCGATCCGCCAGTACATCGACATGGGTCGGCGCTAGTCCCCCAGTTCCTCCCACATATCGTTCCAGTGCGCTCGCGAGGGCTGAATCTTCGCGGCCTCCTGGTGTGAGTGAGGGCTCACTCATCGGATAGCATCCGGGAATGAGCCGATCCGGGGCGCCCGTCGACACGCAACCGCCGGTCGAAAAGTCGCAACCGGTCGAGAAGACACGGCGCGCGGCGGCACTCCCCCCGGATCAGCGGCGCTCGATGATCGTCGCCGCGACCCTCCCGCTGCTGATCGAGCACGGTGACCGGGTCACCAGCAAGCAGATCGCCGAGGCGGCCGGTATCGCCGAAGGCACCATCTTCCGGGCGTTCGCCGACAAGGACGAAGTGATCGTGGCCGTCGTAGAGGCGGCGCTCGATCCCCAGCCGCTCGAAGTGGCGCTCGACGCCATTCCCGACGGGCTCTCGTTCGAGCAGTGGCTGGCCGCCGCGATCGTCATCATGCAACAGCGCGTCATCGACATCTGGCGCCTGGTGTCGAGCATCGGGCCGCGCTTTCACGAGATGACCCGCCGGCCGATGGCCGACAGCGACGCGCTCGTTCGCATGTTCGACGGAAACCGCGACCGCATCGGCGTCGAACCGATCGTCGCGGCGCGGCTGCTGCGGGCACTCACCCTCTCGGCGACGCACCCGATGCTCGCGGGCGAACCGATGCCGCCGAACGAGCTCGTCGAGCTGTTCCTGCACGGCGTGCGCGGGAAGGGCGACTCATGCTGAAGCGACTCCTCCGCTCGCACCTCGCGCCCTACGGCAAATTGTTGTTGCTCGTCGTGGTGTTGCAGACCGTGCAGACCACCGCCGCGCTCACGCTGCCCGCGCTCACGGCTCGCATCATCGACAACGGCGTGATCCCGGGGAATACGGGCTACATCCACACCTGGGGCGCGGTCATGCTCGGCGTCGCGTTCATCCAGGTCGTCTTCTCGGTCGCGGCCGTGTATTTCGGGGGCAAGGTCGCGATGAGCTTCGGGCGCGACCTCCGCAAGAACCTCTTCCACAAGGTCACCGACTTCTCGGCGCGCGAGGTCGGCGCGTTCGGCGCGCCGTCGCTGATCACGCGCATCACCAACGACGTGCAGCAAGTGCAGATGCTCGTAGTGATGGGCTGCACGATGGCGATCGCGGCTCCGATCACGATGGTCGTCGGCGTGATCCTCGCGCTGCGCCAGGACGTCGGACTGTCGATCATCCTGCTGATCGCGATGCCGGTGGCCGCGATCGTGCTCGGCTTCCTGGTCTCACAGATGGTGCCGGCGTTCCGACTGATGCAGGAGCGCATCGACCAGGTCAACCGCGTGCTGCGCGAGCAGATCACCGGTATTCGTGTGGTGCGGGCGTTCGTGCGCGAGCCGCAGGAAGCCCGCCGGTTCAGTGAGGCGAACCAGGACCTCACCGACGTGTCGCTGAAGGCCGGCCGGTTGATGGCGTCGATGTTCCCGCTCGTCAACGTGCTCATCAACCTGTCGAGTGTCGCGGTGCTCTGGATCGGTGCCGCGCGTGTCGCCGACGGTGACATCGAGGTCGGCACGCTGATCGCGTACATCACCTACCTCGTGCAGATCCTGATGTCGGTCGTGATGGCCACCTTCATGGTGTCGATGATCCCGCGTGCTTCGGTCTCGGCCGACCGCATCCAGGAAGTGCTCGATACCGATCCCAGTGTCGTTCCGCCGGTCGACCCGGTACGCGAGGTCATCACCCACGGCGCGCTCGAGTTCCGCGACGTCGGCTTCCACTACCCCGGCGCCGAGCACGCGGTGCTCACCGACATCTCGTTCGCGACCGCACCCGGGCAGACCACCGCGATCATCGGAAGTACCGGCGCGGGCAAGTCGACCTTGGTCAATCTCATCCTGCGGCTGTTCGACAGCACCGAGGGCACCGTTCTCGTCGGCGGGGTCGACGTGCACGACCTCGATCCCGACGTGCTGTGGAGCACCATCGGCCTCGTCCCGCAGCGCCCGTACCTGTTCTCGGGCACGGTGGCCAGCAACCTGCAGTTCGGCAAGCCCGACGCGACCGAGGAGGAGATGTGGGCCGCGCTCGAGGTCGCGCAGGCCTCCGACTTCGTCCGCGCCATGCCCGGTGGGCTGCAAGGGCGGATCGAACAGGGCGGCACCAACGTCTCCGGCGGCCAACGGCAACGCCTGTCGATCGCCCGGGCGCTCATCCGGCGGCCCGACATCTACGTCTTCGACGACTCCTTCTCGGCCCTCGACCTCACGACCGACGCCCGGCTGCGCGCCGCGCTCGGTCCGTACACGAAGGACGCCGCGGTCGTGATCGTGGCGCAGCGGGTGTCGACGATCGCCATGGCCGACAACATCCTCGTACTCGAAGACGGCGTGGTCATCGGGCGAGGCACCCACGACGAGCTGATCGAAACCTGCCCCACCTATGCCGAGATCGTGCAGTCGCAGATCGGCGAGAAGAGCGCGGCCGCATGACGCTCATCGAAGAAGACCAGGACCAGGAGGAGCTCGATTTCGCGGCGCCCGAGACGCGGGCCGCGGGTCGATGGAACTCGGCCGGCGTTCCCGGCGAACGCTCCAAAGACTTCAAGCGCTCGGTCCGCCGGCTCGGCAGCATGCTCGGCCCGATGTGGATCGTGCTCGGCATCGTCTTCGTCGTCTCGATCGCGAGCGCGACCCTCAACGTGCTCGGACCGACGGTGCTCGGGCACGGCACCAACCTCATCGTCGAGGGCTTCACGACGCACAACATGGACTTCGCCGCGCTCCACCGGACGCTGTTCACGGCGATCGCGTTGTACGTGTCTTCTTCGGCGCTCTCGATCATGTCCGCCTACATGCTCGCGGGTGTGATCCAGCGCCTGATGTTCAAGCTGCGCTCCGATGCCGAAGACAAGGTCAACGCCCTCCCCCTCAGCTACATCGACAAGCAGGCGCGCGGCGACCTGCTGAGCCGGGTCACCAACGACATCGACAACGTCGCGCAGAGCTTGCAGCAGACGCTGAGCCAGATGCTCACGTCGGTCCTGCTGTTGTTCGGCTGCGCGATCATGATGTTCACGATCTCGCCGCTCCTCGCGCTGGTCGCACTCACGACGGTTCCGGTCTCGGTATTCGGCATGAACGCAGTGGCCAAGCGGGCGCGGCCTCGCTTCATCTCGCAGTGGAAGAGCACGGGGATGCTCAACGCGCAGATCGAGGAGACCTTTACCGGGCACGCGATCGTGAAGGCCTTCGGGCGCCAACGTGAGGTCGAGCAGCGCTTCCGCGCCACCAACGACGAGCTCTTCGAGTCGTCGTTCGGGGCTCAATTCATGTCGAGCTTGATGCAGCCGTGGACGATGTTCATGGGCAACGTCCAGTACGTGCTCGTCGCAGTCGTCGGCGGACTCCAGGTGTCGAGCGGCGCGATCACCATCGGTGGGATCCAGGCGTTCATCCAGTACTCGCGCAGCTTCTCGATGCCGCTCACGCAGTTGGCCTCGATGATGAACGTGTTCCAGTCCGGGATCGCGTCGTTCGAGCGGGTCGTGGAGTTCCTCGACGCCGAAGAGCAGAGCCCCGACCCGGTCGCGAGCGACTCCGCGCCGCCCATCAGCGGGCGCATCGAGTTCCGCGACGTCACGTTCTCCTACGACCCGAACCGTCCGCTCATCGAGTCCCTGTCGCTCGTGGCCGAACCGGGTCAGACCATCGCGATCGTCGGCCCCACGGGCGCGGGCAAGACCACGCTCGTGAACCTGATCATGCGTTTCTACGAGCTGAACGACGGCTCGATCTCGCTCGACGGGCGCGACATCTCGTCGATCCCGCGCAGCGAGCTGCGCTCGAAGATCGGCATGGTGTTGCAGGACACATGGCTGTTCGGCGGCACGATCCGCGACAACATCGCGTACGGCAACCCCGACGCGACCGAGGAGCAGATCCTCGAAGCGGCGCGCGCGACCTACGTCGACCGGTTCGTGCACTCACTCCCCGACGGCTACGACACGATGATCAACGAAGAGGGCGACAACATCAGCGCGGGCCAGAAGCAGCTGCTCACCATCGCCCGCGCGTTCCTCTCCGACCCGGCGATCCTCATCCTCGACGAAGCCACGAGCTCGGTCGACACGCGTACCGAGGTGCTGATCCAGGAGGCGATGAACGCGTTGCGCAAGGAGCGCACCAGCTTCGTGATCGCGCACCGCCTGTCGACGATCCGCGGCGCCGACGTGATCCTCGTGATGGAGAACGGCAGCATCGTCGAGCAGGGTTCGCACAACGACCTGCTCGCCCACGACGGCCCGTACTCCCGCCTCTACAACTCGCAGTTCGTCGCCCCGGTCGTCGACGTCGCCTAGCAACCCACCGAACCTGCGTGAGTACGCCGCGATATGCGCGGCGCACTCACGCAGGTTCGATTTGGAGGGCGGCGGTGACCGCGGCCGCGTCGGTGTTCCGGACCGAGGCGCGGTTCTTCGACATGCCCCAGGCGCCGGCGCCCAGCGCGGCGATCGCGCCGAGCGCGATCGCGTAGCGGGCACCGAATTGCTGTGACACCCACCCGACGATCGGACCGCCGATCGGGGTGCTCCCGAGGAAGAGCATGGCCTGGAGTGCGAGGACGCGGCCCCGCATCTCCGGAGCCGAGCGCATCTGCACGATCGCGGTGGACGACGTGAGGAACGCGATGCTCGTGATCCCGAGCGCGATGCCCAACGCGTATGCGAACCAGCGGTTGGGCGCGAACGCCATCAGCGCCATCGAGACGCCGTAGCCCAGCGACGAAAGCGCGACCGAGCGCACACTTGTCGTGCGCCGGCGCGCCGTCCAGAGTGCGCCGATCAGCGCACCCACGCTCACGACCGAGAACAGCCAGGTGAACGTGGTGGTCGTGCCGTGGAGATCGCGCGTCGTGAACAGGGGGAAGACGGTCTGGAAGTTGTACGAGAGCGTGCCGACGACCGCCATCATCGTGAGCGGCACGAACAGCTCGGGCACATTGCGCGCGTACCGGAGGCCGTCGCGGATCTGGCGCTTCGCCTTGATCGCGACCGGCGACGGCCGCAGCTCGGAGGTGCGCATGAACCAGAGGCTGCCGATCACCGCCAGGTACGACAGGCCGTCCCCGAGGAAGCACCACCCGAACCCGACCGTGACGACCAAGAAGCCGGCGATCGCAGGGCCGAAGATGCGGGACGACGTCATCATGGCGCTGTTGAGGCTCACCGCGTTCTGCATGTCGTGTTCCGGCACCATCTCGACGACGAACGCTCGCCGCGCCGGGTTGTCGAACGCGATCGTGACGCCGCCGACCATCGCGACGAGGTAGATGCTCCACGCGGGTGGGTTGCCGCTGAACGCGAGCGCGGCGAGCGCGAACGACTGCGCCATCGCGATCGTCTGCACGATGAGCAGCAGCCGCCGCTTGTCGGAGCGGTCGGCGACCAGACCTGCCCACGGACCGAGGATCAGCACCGGGCCGAACTGCGCGGCTGCGAGCAGTCCGAGGGCGATCCCGCTGTCGGTGAGCTCGAGCACGAGCAGTGTCTGCGCGACGAGGGTGAGCCAGTTCCCGACCTGGGAGACGAGCTGGCCGCCGAAGAACAACCGGAAGTTTCGGACGTGGAACGACCGGAAGGTCTCGCGAGTGGCGTTGCGCAGCGCGCTCATTCGGAATCGGCCGTCAGCGCGTCGAGCACATCGAGCGCATCGGCGAGGCGGCGCCGCTGGTCGTCGTCGAGCTCGGCGAGCCGGGCCGCGAGCCACGCGTTCTTGCGCTGGCGAATCTTGGCGAGCCGTCCGTTGCCCGCGGCGGTGATCGAGACCCAGACCACGCGCCGGTCGCGTTCGTCGAGGCGGCGCGCGACCAGACCGGCCGTCTCGAGCTTGGCGACGACCTTCGTGACACTCGGCGGCGCGACGCGCTCGTAGTCGGCCAGCGCGCCGAGCGTCAGCGGTCCGTGTCGTTCGATGCTGGCGAGCGCCGACAGCTGGCTCGGTGACAACGCGGCATCGGACTCTTGGCGCAGTTGGCGGGCCAGCCGGGTCGCGCTCAGGCGGAGCTGCGCCGCGATCGCCGTGGTGTCGAGGGGCGGGTTGTTGCGGGTGTTGTTGCTCGTTCCGGCGGCCATGCTGATAGTTTACCAAACTAATTAGTTATGGTAAACATCGAAATCGTGCGTCGGGAAGATCGCCGGCTCCGAAGGGGTTCGACTCCGGGATGACTGAATCCGCCGCGAAACCGCGTGTGCCGCTGTCGATCCTCGAGCTTGCTCCCGTCGGGAAAGGATCAACTGCAGCCTCAGCCCTGGCCGGCGCGGTCGAGCTCGCCCGCCTCGGAGAGCGGCTGGGTTACGAGCGTCTGTGGGTCGCCGAGCATCACAACATGCCCGGGATCGCGAGCTCGTCGCCCGCGGTACTGATCGCGCATCTCGCCGCGTCCACCACGACACTTCGGATCGGCGCGGGCGGGGTGATGCTCCCCAACCATGCGTCGTTGGTCGTGGCCGAGCAGTTCGGGATGCTCGAAGCGCTGCATCCGGGACGCATCGATCTCGGCCTCGGACGCGCGCCCGGCACGGATCCGATCACCGCGGCGGCCTTGCGCCGGACCTCCGCTGCCTTCGCGCCCGACGACTTTCCCGAGCAGCTGCGCGATCTCTTCCAGTTCTTCGGCGGTACGCACCCGCAGATCACGGCGGTGCCCGGGCGCGGCTACCAACCCGCGGTGTGGTTGCTCGGCTCGAGTGATTACAGCGCGCAGGCTGCCGGCGTGCTCGGCCTGCCGTTCTCGTTCGCGCATCACTTCGCGTCGCACAACACCGTCGCCGCGCTCCAGCTGTACCGCGAGTCGTTCCGTCCGTCGGCGATGCTGGACCAGCCGTACGCAATGATCGGCGTACCGGTCATCTGTGCCGAGACGTCCGAGCGAGCGAAATGGCTTTCCGGACCGAGCGCGCTCTCCTTCGTGCGACTTCGTCAGGGCCGGCCGACGCAGTTGCCCACGCCCGAAGAGGCTGCCGACTATGTGTTCACTCCGGCCGAGCGCGAAGTGGTTCGGAGCTGGACCGCACCCCTCGTACGCGGTGAGCCCGAAGTGGTGCGCGCCGAGCTCGAGCTCCTCGCCGAGCGGACCGGTGCCGACGAGCTCATGATCACCACGATGGTGCACGGCCCGGCCGACCGCCTCCGCTCCTACGAGCTGCTTGCCGAGGTATGGAACGACCGTTCTGGCGTGGATACCAGTGCTCGGAGCACCGATATCCACGCCGGTTCGACCTGACGCCACCCAAATCCACGCCGGTTCGGTTTGCCGGGTCGTGGAGGTTTGCCACATCGTGGATTATCCTCTGTACGTGGCAGACGACGGCGAGGAGATCGACCTCGCGAGCCTCGATGACGATGCGCTCGTCGCCCAGATGCACGACGACCTCTACGACGGTCTCGCCGACGAGATCGCGGAGGGCACGAACCTGCTCCTCGGCCGCGACTGGACCGCCGACGACGTCTTGAACAAGGCGCTCGTCGAGGGCATGCGCATCGTGGGGATCGACTTCCGCGACGGCATCCTCTTCGTTCCCGAGGTGCTGCTCGCGGCTAACGCGATGAAGGCCGGCATGGCGATCCTGCGCCCGCTGCTCGCCGAGACGGGCGTCGAGCCCATCGGCAAGGTGGTCATCGGCACCGTGAAGGGCGACATCCACGACATCGGCAAGAACCTCGTCGCGATGATGCTCGAGGGCGCCGGGTTCGAGGTCTTCGACCTCGGCATCAACACCGACGCCGATTCGTTCATCGCCGCGCTCGACGAGCACAAGCCCGACATCCTCGGGATGTCGGCCCTGCTCACCACGACGATGCCCTACATGAAGGTCGTCATCCAGACGCTCATTGCCAAGGGGATCCGTGACGACTACATCGTGCTCGTCGGCGGCGCGCCGCTCAACGAAGAGTTCGGCGAGGCGATCGGTGCCGACGCGTATTGCCGCGACGCGGCCGTCGCGGCCGAGACCGCGAAGGCCCTCGTGCGCGCCCATCGAGCCGCGTGAGGGATCGCGTGCGACCGCTCGTGCTTGCGTGCGGCGCCCTTGCCGCGGATCTGCGAGCGGTGCTCACCGCGAGCGGCTTCGACGAGCGGGTCGACGTCGACTATCTACCGGCCAACTTGCACAACCGACCGCGTGCGATCGTGCCCGAGCTCCGGCCTCGGTTGCAGGCGGCCGTCGACGCGGGCCGACCGGTGTTCGTCGCGTACGCCGACTGCGGCACGGGCGGCGCGCTCGACCGGTTGCTCGACGAGTTTCCCGGTGTGCAACGGCTGCCCGGCGCGCATTGCTACGAGTTGTTCGCGGGGGCCGAGCAGTTCGCGGCGTTGACCGATGCGGAGCTGGGAACCTTCTACCTCACCGACTTCCTCGCCAAGCATTTCGACGCGCTGGTGTGGAGCGGGCTCGGGCTCGATCGGCATCCGGAGCTGCGCGACATGTACTTCGGCGCGTACCGGAGAGTTGTGCTGCTGTCTCAGGCACCCGACCGTGACCTCGTCGCCCAGGCACAGCGGGCCGCCGACCGCCTCGGGCTCACGTTCGTCCATCATCCGACGGGCCGCGACGGTTTGCGCGCGCCCGTGCTCGCGTTCGTCGGCCGGCCGGCGCCCAATGCCTCGGCGCGGTAGCGAGATCATCGTCATCTCCTGGCGAGACATACCCGCGCAGGTGAACGCGCGTACGGGCGCCGAGAAGCACCAAGTCGCGCTCCCCCGCCGCTTTCAGCGCGCCATCGACGATGCCGCGATGGTCGCGGGCAAGAAGACCGCCAACGAGTACGTCGGCGAATGGAAGCGTGCGTCACTTCCGATTCCGGCCGACGCGGCCGGGCTCCGCGAAGCCGCGGAGCAGGAGGCGCAGCGGCTCGACGACGCGTTTCCGCGCGAGCGGCTCCAGGAGTTCGTGGCCAACGGCGGCTGGGATCCGCAGGGCGCGGAGCGTCCCGCGTGACTGCCGCGGTCGACGCCGGCGACGCCACTGTGGTGTTCACGCCGAGCGGGCGGCGAGGGCGCGTTCCCGTCGGCACGACCGTGCTCGACGCCGCGCGCCGCCTCGGTGTCGACCTCGATTCGGTGTGCAACGGCCGGGCGCTCTGCGGCCGCTGCATGGTCACGCCGGCGTTCGGCCAGTTCGCAAAGCACGCCGTGGTGAGCGAGCCGGGCAGCATCGACGCACCGGGCCGCGCCGAGTGTGCCTATCGCGGCCGCCGTCCCCTCGAAACCGGCAGCCGCCTTGCGTGCTCGACCCATGTGCTCGGCGACCTCGCCGTCGACGTGCCCGCGGCCAGCCAGGTGCACCGACCGGTCGTGCGCAAGAGCGTGGCGCTCGACGATCTCGTCGTCGATCCCGTGGTGCGCCTGTACCTCGTCGACGTATCCGCTCCCGATCTCGGCGGCGAACGCAGCGAGATGCGCGCCCTGCTCGACGCGCTCGCCGAGCAATGGGGTGTTACCGACTTGCGCGTCGAGCCCGTGGTGCTCGCCGCGCTCCAGCCCGCGCTCGCGGCGGGAGCGCGCACGGTGACCGTTGCCGTGCACGACGGGCAGTCGGTGGCTGCCGTCTGGCCCGGCTTCGTCGACACCGCGTACGGCATGGCGGTCGATGTCGGATCCACAACCGTTGCCGGGCACCTGTGCGATCTGGCAACCGGTGAGGTGCTCGCGTCCGCGGGGATCATGAACCCGCAGATCCGCTTCGGCGAGGACCTCATGAGTCGCGTCTCGTACGTGATGATGAACGAGGGCGGCGCGCGCGAGCTGACGATGACGATCCGCGCCGGCCTTCGCGACGTTCTGGATCAGCTGGTGGCCTCCGCGGGCATCGACCGGACGAAGGTGCTCGACGTCGTGCTGGTCGGAAACCCGATCATGCACCACGTCGTGTTGGGCATCGACCCGACCCCCCTCGGTGCCGCGCCCTTCACGCTCGCGACCGACGAGCCCGTCGACGCGTGGGCTGACGACATCGACCTCGATCTGCCGGGCGCGCATCTGCACCTGCTGCCGTGCATCGCCGGCCACGTCGGCGCCGACACGGCGGCCGCCGTCCTCCAGGAGGGACCGCATCGGGGTGACGAGATCATGCTGCTCGTCGACGTCGGAACCAACGCCGAGATCGTGTTGGGCAACCGAGAGTGGCTGTTCGCGGCTTCCAGCCCGACCGGCCCCGCGTTCGAAGGCGCGCAACTGTCGAGCGGTCAGCGCGCGACCGCGGGTGCGATCGAGCGGGTGCGGATCGACCGCGAGACGCTCGAGCCCCGCTTCAAGGTGATCGGTGTCGACGCGTGGTCGGACGACCCTGCGTTCGCGTCGGAGCTCGCGGCCGCCGAGGTCGACGTCACGGGCGTGTGCGGTTCCGGCGTCATCGAAGTCCTGGCCGAGCTGTTCCTCGCGGGCGTGATCCTCCGCGACGGGACGATCGACGGTGGAGCCTCGCACCGTTCCGCGCGCGTCGTGCCCGACGACCGCACCTTTGCGTACGTACTGCACGACGGACCCGCGGGCGAGTTGCGCATCACCCAGAACGACGTCCGCGCGATCCAGCTCGCCAAGGCGGCGCTCAACGCGGGTGTCCGGCTGCTCATGGACCACGCCGCGATCGCCCGATTCGACACCGTGCGACTCGCAGGCGCGTTCGGCAACCACATCGATCCCGCCTACGCGATCGTGCTCGGCCTCATCCCCGACTGCGATCCGGCGATCGCCCGCACCGTCGGCAACGCGGCCGGGAGCGGCGCGGTTCGCGCCTTGCTCTCGCAGGCGGCGCGTGACGAGATCGCCGAGGTCGCCCGGCGCATCGTCAAGATCGAGACTGCGATCGAACCGAGCTTCCAAGCCCACTTCGTGCGGTCGATGGGCATCCCCGACTCCGACGACGCGGCACCGCGACGAACGAAGCGCGCGGCCAGACGGGAGGCGACATGAGCAAAGGCGTAGCCACATGAGCGAACCGCGGAGAGGGCGTACGGGGGGCCGGGCCGGCCGGCAGGCCGCGCGCCTCGCCGCGCACGTGGAGGAGTCGCCGTACCTGACGCGTACGTTGAAGCCGTTCGAGGTCGTGAGTGAGGAAGGGCTCTCGATCATCGAGCACAACGCGGACGTGATTCTCGAAGAGGTCGGCGTGATCGTGCGCGACTTCCCCGAGGCTCTCGTCCTGTTCGCCGACGCCGGTGCCGATATCGACGGCGAGCGCGTGCGGTTCCCGAGCGGGATGTGCCGTTCGATCGTGCAAGCGACTGCACCGGCCGTGTACACACAGCACGCCCGCAACCCCGCGCACAACGTGCAGATCGGTGGCGACGCCACGGTGTTCGCGCCCAACTACGGCTCGCCGTTCGTGCACGACCTCGACGCCGGTCGCCGGTACGCAACGCTCGCCGACTTCGAGAACTTCGTGAAGCTCGCGTATCTCTCCCCAAACTTGCATCACTCCGGCGGCACGGTCTGCGAGCCCGTCGACATTCCCGTGAACAAGCGGCACCTCGACATGGTGTACGCACACCTTCGTTACAGCGACAAGCCGTTTATGGGTTCGGTCACCGCGGGTGCACGTGCGGCCGACAGCCTCGAGCTCGCGCGCATCGGGTTCGGCGGTGACCTCGGCGATCGCACGGTGATGACGAGCCTGATCAACGCGTCGTCGCCGCTCGTATGGGACGCGAGCATGCTCGCCGCCGCCCAGGTGTACGCGGAGGGCAATCAGGCGAGCATCATCACGCCGTTCATCCTCGCGGGCGCGATGGCGCCGGTGACCACTGCCGGAGTCGCGGCGCAGACCTTGGCCGAGGCGCTCGCGGGCATGACGTTCGTGCAGCTCGTTCGGCCCGGTTCGCCCGTCGTGTTCGGGTCGTTCGCGTCGTCGATGTCGATGCAGACCGGCGCGCCCACCTTCGGTACGCCGGAACCTTCGCTCGTGCTCTATGTCGTGGCTCAGTTGGCGCGGCGGCTCGGCGTGCCGTTCCGCTCGGGCGGATCCTTGTGCGCATCGAAGCTGCCCGACGCGCAGGCGGCCTACGAGTCGGCCAACACGTTGCAGGCAACGGTGCTCGGAGGTGTCAACTTCGTGCTGCACGCGGCCGGCTGGCTCGAGGGTGGGCTCGCCATCGGCTACGAGAAGTTCATCCTCGACGACGACCAACTCGGAATGATGGCCACGTTCGTGCGCGGCGTCGACCTGTCCGACAACGGGCAGGCGCTCGACGCGATCCGGGAGAACGGGCCCGGGCAACACTTTCTGGGAACCGCGCACACGCTCGCCAACTTCGAGAACGCCTTCTACCGGTCGACGACCGCAGACAACGCGAGCTACGAGCAGTGGGTCGAGGACGGCGCGCTCGACGCCGCGCAACGCGCCAACACGATTTGGAAACAGCGCTTGGCCGAGTACGAGCCGCCCGCGATCGACGCCGCGGTCGATGAGGAGCTCCGCGAGTTCGTCGCTCGCCGGAAGTCCGAGATGCCCGACGAGATCGGCTGAGTCATGGTGGGAACCACAGTGCAGTCGGTCGACCGGGCGTTCGCGGTGCTCCGTCAGGTCGCGACCGCGCCCGGCGGAATCACCGAGGTGGCGCGCGCGGTCGACCTGCCGGTGAGCACGGTCGCCCGCCTGCTGAGCACGCTCGAGTCGCTCGGGGCGGTGGTGCGCATCGGCGACTCGGGGACCTACGGCATCGGCGCCGGGATCCGAACCCTGGCCGACGCGATGGACGCCAAGGAGACGCTCGTGGCCCGGGCCCGCCCGGTGCTCGCGGAGCTCGTCGAACGGACCGGTGAGACGTCGGGATTGTCAGTGATGGAAGGCGCCGAGGTCGTGTATCTGGATCACGTCGAGAACGCGCACGGCGTGACGTTGCGCGACTGGACCGGCGTGCGGTTGCCGTTGCACGTCGTGTCGTCGGGTCTCGTGCTGCTCGCAGCCGCGCCGGAGGTGAGTGTCGCGGCGTATCTCGCCCACCCGCTCGCGCGTCCGACGAAGCACACCGTGAGTCAGCCCGCGCGCGTCCGACGTCGTCTCGCGTCGATTCGGCGCCAGGGCTACGTGTGGACGCGCGGCGAGTTCGACGAAGGCATCACGTCGGTCGCCGCGCCGGTCGTCGACCTGCAGGGTGTGACCGTCGCCGCGATCCATTGCCACGGTCCGAGCTACCGGTTCCCCGGAACTGTCGACCCCGACACGATCGCCGCGGCCGTGTCGGACGCGGCGCACAAACTGGGCGCGTCGATAAGGTTCGCGGCGCGCCCCCAACCTCGAGGAGCCCAAGCGTGAGTGATCTCCCCACCGCCGCGAGCGTCGTGGTGATCGGGTCCGGCATCGTCGGCAACTCGGTAGTGGGCCACCTGGCCGAGCTGGGATGGCGTGACATCGTCCAGTTCGACAAAGGGCCGCTGCCCAATCCCGGCGGATCCACGGGGCACGCGTCGAACTTCATCTTTCCGGTGGATCACAACCGCGAGATGGCGGCCCTCACGCTCGACAGCCAACGGCAGTACGAAGCGATGGGCGTCAACACCACCTGCGGTGGAATCGAGATCGCGCGGAAACCCGAACGGCTCGAAGAGTTCCGCCGCCGTATGAGCTCCGCCAAGGCGTGGGGCGTCGACGCCGAGCTGCTCACCCCCGCCGAGGTCGCGAAGCTCGTCCCGTTCGTCAACACCGACGTCGTGCTCGGCGGCTTCTATACGCCGAGTGTCTCGGTGGTCGACTCCCTCCGGGCCGGAACCATCTTCCGCGAGACCGCGATGGGGCTCGGCGCGCTCAAGACGGTCGCGGGGGTCGAGGTGATCGGCATCGACGTCGAGAACGGCCGCGTGACGGGCGTCGTCACCGATCAGGGCCGGATCGCCGCGGAGTACGTCGTCGTCGCGTGCGGGGTATGGAGCCCGCGCATCGCGGCGATGGCCGGCGCAACGATCCCGTTGACGCCCGCGGTACACCAGATGATCGACGTCGGGCCGATCCCCGAGCTCGAGGCGACGGGCAACGAGATCGGCTTCCCGATCATCCGCGACATGGACACGTTCTGTTACGAGCGCCAGACCGGCGGGTCCATGGAGGTGGGCTCCTACGCCCACCGGCCGATCTTCCACTACGCCGACGAGATCCCCTCGATCAAGGAGTCGCGGCTCTCGCCCACCGAGCTGCCGTTCACGGCCGACGACTTCGACCAGCAGCTCGAAGAGGCGCTCGAGCTCATGCCCGACATCCTCTCGACCGCGGAGATGAAGTACGCGATCAACGGTTTGCTGTCGCTCACGCCTGACGGTTTCCCGCTGCTCGGCGAGACGGCTGAGGTCCGCAACCTCTGGTCGGCGGCCGCGGTGTGGATCAAGGAGGGCCCGGGGGTCGGTCGCATGCTCGCGGAGTGGATGACGCACGGGGCGTCCGAAATCGATCCGCATCACTCCGACATCACGCGGTTCTACAAGTACGCCCGCAACGACCATCACGTGCGTGCGCGTTGCGCCGAGCACTACAACAAGACGTACGGCATCGTGCACCCGCGCGAGCAGTGGGCTTCGGAGCGCAACATTCGGTGCGCGCCGTACCACGCGCGTACAGAGGCACTCGGCGCGGTGTACTTCCAGGCCGGCGGATGGGAGCGCCCGCACTGGTACGAGAGCAACGCCGGGCTCGTCGAGCACTACGGCGTCGCCGACCGTCCCCATGAGTGGGATGCGCGTTGGTGGTCGCCGATCATGAACGCCGAACATCTCGCACTTCGTGAGCGCGTGGGCATGATCGACTTGGCGCCCTTCGTCATCTTCGACGTCAGCGGTCCCGGTGCGCTCGACTACCTCCAATACCTCACGGTCAACAGCTGCAATGTCGCCGTCGGGCGTTCGGTGTACACACCACTGCTCGACGACCGTGGTGGCTTCCGCTCGGATCTCACGATCATGCGCGTCGCCGAGGACGCGTTCCGCGTGGTCACGGGTGCATTCGACGGGCCCCGCGACGCGCACTGGTTCCGGACGCACCTTCCCGACGACGGCTCCGTCACGTTCGTCGACAACACTTCGGCCTTCGCCACGATCGGCGTGTGGGGCCCGAACGCGCGAGCGCTCGTCGAGTCGATTACCTCCGACGACATTTCCGACGCCGCGCTCCCCTACGGCTCCACCGAGGAAGTGCTGATCGATTCGATCGCGGTCCGGCTGTTCCGTATCTCCTACGTCGGCGAGCACGGCTGGGAGATCTCCGTACCGAGCGACAACGCGCTCGCGATCTGGGACCGGCTGTGGGAGGCCGGGCAGGCGTTCGGGGTCACGGCCGTGGGTGCGGGGGTCTACGGAACCACAGGCCGGCTCGAAAAGGGTTACCGGCTCATGGGCGCCGAGCTCGACGGTGAGTACACGCCAGTCGAAGCCGGACTGGCGCGCCCCAAAGTGAAGTCGGCCGACTTCATCGGCAAAGAGGCCTACCTCCTCGCGCGAGAGGCGGAGTCCGCTGCGGTGTTGTGCACGCTCACGGTCGAGGATCACACCTCTCCACGCGACGGCATCGCCCGCTACATGACCGGATCCGAACCGATCCTCACGCCCGACGGTGCGCGCATCGTCGACGCCAAGGGTCGCCCGTCGGTCGTCACGTCGGCCGGGGCGGGGCCCTCGGTCGGCAAGTACCTGCTGCTCGCGTACCTGCCGCCGCAGCACGCGGTCGTTGGTACCGAGTTGCGCGTTCGGTACATGAACGAGGACTACCCGGTGAAGGTTGCAGTGGCGGGTTCGCGTCCGTTGTTCGATCCCGATGACGCGCGCATGAAGGGCTGACCCGCTTGGCTGCGCTCCGCATTCTTGCGTGCGTGAAGCGGGTCCCCGCTCCCGGCGCGCAGATCACGCTCACGGCCGACGCCCGTGCGGTCGACGCGAGGAACCTCGCGTTCACAACGAGTCCGCACGAAGAGTGCGCGGTCGAGGAGGCGATCCAGCTCGTCGAAGAACACGGCGGCGACATCTCGGTGCTGACCGTCGGGCCCTCCGAAGCCGAGGAGCAGCTGCGGTTCGCGGTGTCCGTCGGCGCGCAGCACGCGGTGCTCGTCACGAACGAGCATCTCGCGGACGGCGACGATCTCGATCCACAGGCGACCGCGCGGGCGATCGTCGAGGCGATCGGCGCGCTCGAGGCCGAAGGCGGTCCGTTCGACCTGATCCTGTTCGGCAACGAATCGGCCGACGCGGGCGGCTTCCAGGTCGGAATTCGTGTGGCCCGCGCGCTCGGGCGCCCGATCGTCAACGGGATCAAGGGCATAGCGGTTGCCGACGGAGAGCTCACCGCGCGGCGGGAGGGCGACGCCGGGTTCGAGGTCTACCGGCTGGCGCTCCCGGCGGTCGTCGGTGTGAAAGAGGGGATCAACCTTCCCCGCTACCCCACGCTCCCCGGCCGGCTGCGTTCGAAGAAGGCCGACGTGCACACGATCGCCGCAACCCCCGCGAGCGGTGGGCTCACGATGCTGCGCTTCGAGACCCCGGTGGTCGAGCTGACCGAGACGGTGTTGCTCGGCGCCGGCGCCGACGCGGCGGGCGCGGTGGTCGACCTGCTCGAGGAGTTGGGCCTCGCGTGACATCCACCTTCCTGGTGCTCGTCGATCACGACCGTGGGAATGTCGTGGACGAGTCGCGCCAGGCGTTTGCGTTCGTGCGCGCGGCCGTGCCCGATGCCGTGATTGCCGCGGTGCTGATCGGTGGTGACGCGGCGCCCGCGGTCACCGGCGCGGACGAGGTCTGGCACGTCCGGCACGACGAGTTGTCCGACTACGCACCGGAGGCGTGGGGCGACGCGCTCTATCAGCTCGCAACGTCGGTGAAGCCGTTCGCGATCGTCGCCACCGGCACCGAGCGCGGGAACGAAGTGCTCGCCCATGTCGCCGCGCTCGCCGACGAACCCTTCGCCGCGAACGTCGTGCGCGCCGAACCGGGCGCGCCCTGGCAGATCTGCCGGACCCGTTGGGGCGGGAGCCTGCTCGAGGACGCAACCCTCACCGCCGGGCTCCCGATCCTGAGCTGCGCGCTGCACGCGTTTCCCGTCGACGACGCGGGCGCGGACGCGGCGACTGACGTGGTCGTCAACGAGTTCACTCCCACCTTGGGGCCCGAGGCCGGTCGTACCCGCATCGTCGACCGGGTGCAGGTGGCGGAGGGCATCACGCTCACGACCGCACCCGTCGTCGTGAGCGGTGGGCGCGGCGTCGGATCCGAGGACGGTTTCGCGGCGATCGAGGAGCTGGCCGAGCTGCTGGGTGCCGCGGTGGGTTGCTCCCGCGTCGTGACGAATCAGGGTTGGCGGCCCCACGCAGATCAAGTCGGTCAGACTGGGAAGCGCGTCGCACCCGACCTCTACATCGCGTGCGGCATTTCCGGCGCCATTCAACACTGGGTGGGTATGCAGGCCGCGAAACATGTGTTGGCGATCAACACCGACCCCGATGCGCCCATGGTCACCAAGGCGGATTACGCGGTGATCGGCGATCTGCACGACATCGTTCCCGCGGTGGTCGCCGAGTTGCGGCGGCGCCGGACATGAGCGAGACGCCGACGATCTCGTGTCGCGGGGTCTGGAAGGTGTTCGGCCCGCACGCGGAACGCGTCGTCGGTTCGGACGACGCCGAGCTGCCGCGCGCCGAGCTCGAAGCGCGCACGGGATGCGTTGCCGCGGTGCGCGACGTGAGCTTCGATGTGCCCGAAGGCTGCGTGTTCGTGGTCATGGGATTGTCCGGCTCCGGAAAGTCGACGCTCGTGCGGTGCCTGAGCGGGCTCATCGAGCTCACTGCCGGGCACGTGCTGATCGACGGTGAGGACGTCGCGGGCTGCTCGCCGGAATGGCTCCGCGAGCTCCGGCGCGAACGGGTGTCGATGGTGTTCCAGCACTTCGGGCTGCTCCCACACCGCAATGTGCTCGACAACGTGGCGTTCGGTCTCGAGGTACAAGGAAAAGGGAAGAACGAGCGGCACGCGCGGGCCGGCGACATGCTCGATCTGGTCGGGCTGAGCGGCCTGGGAGAGAGCTATCCCGACGAGCTGTCGGGTGGCATGCAGCAGCGGGTCGGTCTCGCCCGGGCCCTCGCGAACGACCCCGAGATCCTCCTCTTCGACGAGCCGTTCTCCGCGCTCGACCCGTTGATCCGACGCGACATGCAAGATGAAGTCGCGCGGCTGCAGCGCGAGCTCCGGAAGACCGTGGTGTTCATCACGCACGACCTCCAGGAGGCGCTCAAGCTCGGCGACCAGATCGCGATCATGCGCGACGGTCGTTTCGTGCAGGTCGACTCGCCCGAAGCGGTCGTCGCGCGACCGGTCGACGAGTACGTCCGTGACTTCGTGCGCGACGTGCCGCGCACGCGCGTGCTCACTGCGGGCGGGATCATGTACGAGTTGTTGAACGGCGCCGAGACGTCGGGGACCGTCGCCGCTTCAGCTCCGGTGAGCGAGCTCCTACCTCTAGTGGTGGCGTCCGAGCGTCCGATCGCGGTGCTCGACGACGACGGCCGCGTCTGCGGCGCGATCGACCGCCTCACGGTGTTGCAGGCGCTCGCCGAGCCCGCGTGAGGATCTGATGGATCCGTCGATCCCGTCGTGGTGGAACTTCCGGATCGGCCCGTGGATCGACAGCGTCGAGGAATGGATCATCCTGCACCGCGGCGAGCATTGGATCTTCCGCTGGATCTTCGATCCGATCGCGCGCTGGTTGCACGATCTCGTGCAGTGGCAGCTGAACGTCTTGCATTTCCTCACGTGGCCGGGGCTGATGGCGCTCGTCGTCGTGATCGCGGCGCGTGTCTCCGGCATCCGCGCGGCCGTCACCGCCGGCGTCGCGATCTTCGTGATCGGCGGGCTCGGCCTCTGGGAGCCGGCGATGATCACGGTCGCGTTGATCGTCGTATCGGTCGCCATCGTCGTCGTCCTCGCGGTACCGCTCGGGATCCTGAGCGCGCGGCGTCCGGCGTTCGAGCGGCGTACGCGCGTGCTCCTCGACGGCATGCAGGTGATGCCCGCGTTCTGTTACCTGCTGCCGTGCGTGCTGCTCTTCGACATCGGCTATCCGCCCGCAGTCATCGCGACGGTGATCTTCGCGTTGCCGGCCGCGATCCGGCTCACGACGCACGGGTTGGTCGGCGTACCTGAACGCTTGGTCGAGGTCGGAACTGCACATGGAGCGACCTCGCGCCAAGGTCTCTGGAAGATCGAGTTGCCGGTCGCGCGGCCCGCGCTACTGCTCGGTATGAACCAGACCATCAACCTCGCGCTCGGCATCGTGGTGATCGCGGCGTTGGTCGGTGCGGAGGGACTCGGGCAGGAAGTGCTGACCGGTCTCCAACATCTCGACGTCGGAAAGGCTTTCGACGCGGGCTTGGCGATCGTCGTGGTCGCGATCGTTCTCGACCGCATGACTGCCGGGCGCTCGGTGCGCGCGGCGCGAGCCTTTCGCCGGAACCGGACACCGCAGCGAGCCCGGCTCGAGTTGCTCCTGGGATGCTCGGTCGTCGTGCTCGCGTTGGTCGCCGGCAAACTCTGGTCGTCGGGCGCGTTTCCGACCTCCATCGACTTCTCGCTGCACGAGCCCGTGAACGACGTCGTTGAGTGGTTCCGCGACAACATCCGCAACGGCGTCCCGATCATCGGCGGTACCGGCTCGATCAGCGACTTCATCGTCATCCATGTCCTCAACCCGATCCGCGACCTGCTCGTGGACCGGCCGTGGTGGGTCATCGTGGTCGCCTTCGCCGCGTTCGCGTGGGCGACCGCAGGAAAGCAGGTCGCGGCGGTGTGCGCGATCGCACTACTGGTGGTAGCCGGGCTGCACGCCGAGGGCTCGGCGAGCGGAAGCATCTGGGTCGACACGATGGACACGCTGAGCCAGGTGTTCGTCGCCGTCGTGATCTCGATGTTGATCGCGTTGCCGCTCGGCATCGCGGCCGGGCTGAGCGACCGCTTCTTCGCGGCGATCCGCCCGCTGCTCGACGCGATGCAAGTGTTACCGGCCTTCGTGTATCTCGTTCCGGTCATCGCGTTGTTCAACGTCGGGCGCGTCCCGGGCCTGATCGCGTCGATCGTCTACGCGCTGCCTCCGGGTATCCGGCTCACCGCGCTCGGGATACGAGAGGTGCCGGCCGACACCATCGAGGCCGCGCGTTCCGTAGGTGCCAGTCGCCGACAGATCCTGACCAAGGTGCAGCTTCCGCTCGCGCGGCGTTCGATCATGCTCGGGCTCAACCAGACAATTCTCATGGTGCTCTCAGTCGTGATCATCGCCGGCCTGGTGGGTGGCGGCGCGCTGGGCGTCGACGTGGTCTACGGTCTCACCAAGAGCCAGCTCGGGCTCGGCGTCGAGGCCGGCATCGCGATCGTCGCACTCGCCGTACTGCTCGACCGCTTGACCCAGGGTTGGGCGGCACGGATGCGCGGCGGTGGCCGAAGTGTCAGCCCTCGGACGCTGCGTTTCCCGAGATCCCCCAATGTCGAGTCGTCGAGCCCTTACGATCAGGCGGGCAACATCGCTCAGTCAGATCTCGATCAACTGGAGACAGCATGAACCGCAGTCGGCGGCGCTTCCTCAGCCCCTTCCTCATCGTCATGGTGGCCCTCGCGCTCGCGTTGAGCGCGTGCGGGAGCGACAAGGACGACGCATCGTCGAGCACAACGCCGACGAGTGGCACGCCCACCTCGGGCGGCGCGAAGGAGTTCAGCGGGACGATCACCCTTGCGGTGAACCCCTGGGACGGTTCGGCTGCGAACGCCGCGGTTGCCAAGGCGGTGCTCGAGAAGCAGGGCATGACCGTCAAGTACAAGGACATCGACGAGAACGCCGCATGGCCCGCGCTCGACTCCGGCACGATCGACGCGAACCTCGAGGTCTGGCCGTCGGGTCACGCCAAGGATGTCGACACCTACATCAAGACGAAGAAGTCGGTGGTCGACGGCGGACTGATCGGCCCGACCGGGCTCATCGGCTGGTTCATCCCCAAGTTCGTCGCCGACGCCCACCCCGAGTACAAGTCCTGGGAAGGACTCAAGACCGAAGAGGCCGCGAAGTACTTCGCGACGGCCGAGACCGGTGACCAGGGACAGTTCCTGCTCGGTGACCCGAGCTACGTCAGCTACGACGCCGACATCATCAAGAACCTTAAGCTGCCGTTGAAGGTCGTCACCGGTGGCGGCGAGGCCGCGCTCATTACCGGCATCGAGACCGCGTTCAAGGACAAGACGCCGCTGCTCTTCTACTTCTACTCGCCGCAGTGGGCGAACGCGAAGTTCGACCTCGTACAGGTCGAGCTCCCGGCGATGACGCCCGAGTGCACCGCGTCGATCAAGGTGCAGGGCAAGGACGGGAAGTACGCATGTGAGTACCCGTCCGAGGCGCTGTTCAAGGCCATCAACGCCAAGCTCGAGACGAAGAACCCGGCTGCGTTCGAGTTCCTGAAGAAGATGACGTGGACCGACCTCGATCAGAACACGGTCACGAAGTACAAGAACGAAGACGGCATGACGATCGACGAAGCTGCGCAGAAGTGGGTCGACGACAACCCGACCGTCTGGCAGAAGTGGATCTCCTGACCGGGTGAGCGCGACGCAATACGACTTCATCATCACCGGCGGAGGGTCCGCCGGTTGCGTGCTCGCGAACCGACTGAGCGAGGACCCGTCGACGCGGGTGCTCGTGCTCGAAGCCGGCCGCCCCGACTACAAGTTCGACGTGTTCATCCACATGCCGGCCGCGTTGTCGTTCCCGATCGGGAGCCGCTTCTACGACTGGAAGTACGAGTCGGAGCCCGAGCCGTACATGAACGGGCGCCGGATCTATCACGCGCGCGGCAAGGTGCTCGGGGGCTCGAGCAGCATCAACGGGATGATCTTCCAGCGCGGCAACCCGCTCGACTTCGAGCGTTGGGCGGCCGACCCGGGGATGGAGACCTGGTCGTACGCGCACTGCCTGCCGTACTTCAAGCGGATGGAAACGTGCCTCGCGGGTGCGGACGAGTTCCGCGGCGGCAGCGGTCCGCTGATCCTCGAACGCGGTCCCGCGACGAATCCGTTGTTCGGTGCGTTCTTCGAGGCCGTGCAGCAAGCCGGTTACGAGCTCACCGACGACGTGAACGGGTACCGGCAAGAGGGCTTCGCCCGTTTCGACCGCAACATCCGGCGCGGGCGGCGCCTGAGCGCGGCCGGCGCCTATCTCCACCCGGTCATGAAGCGCCCGAATCTCGACGTGATCACGCGCGCGTTCACGACCAAGATCCTGTTCAGCGGAACGCGCGCGGTCGGGGTCGAGTACACGACGAAACCGGGCGGAAGTGCTGAACGGGTGATGGGGCACGAGATCATCAGCTGTGGCGGCGCGTTCAATTCGCCCCAACTGCTCCAGGTCTCCGGCGTCGGGAACGCGTCGGAGCTTGCGGCGCTCGACATCCCCGTCGTGCACGACCTGCCCGCGGTCGGCGAGCACATGCAGGACCACCTCGAGGTGTACATCCAGCACAGCTGCACGCAGCCGGTCTCGATGGCGCCGATGATCGCGAAATGGCGACGGCCGTGGATCGGTATGCAGTGGCTCGCGCGGCGAGGGCCGGGCGCGACGAACCACTTCGAGGCGGGCGGGTTCGCGCGCAGCAACGACGACCGTGTCTATCCCAACGTCATGTTCCACTTCCTGCCGATCGCCATCCGATACGACGGATCCACCCCGCCCGGCGGTCTCCAGCACGGCTACCAGGTGCACGTCGGCCCGATGTATTCGAACTCGCGCGGCTCGGTGAAGGTCAAGTCCCGAGACCCGAAGGTGAAGCCCGCGCTGCGGTTCAACTACCTCTCGACGGAGGAAGATCGCGTCGAGTGGGTGGAGACCGTGCACGCGGCGCGCAACATTCTCGATCAGCCCGGGTTCGCTCCGTTCAGCGGCGGGGAGATCTCGCCCGGTCCGTCGGTGAAGACGGACGACGAGATCCTCGACTGGGTACGACGTGATGCCGAGACCGCGCTCCACCCTTCGTGCACCTGCCGGATGGGTGTGGAGGACACGTCGGTGCTCGACCCGCTGACAATGCGCGTGCACGGCATCGACGGACTGCGCGTCGTCGACGCGGCATCGATGCGCTACATCACCAACGGGAACATCTACGCGCCGATCATGATGCTCGCCGAGAAATCGGCCGACCTCATTCTCGGGAACACTCCCCTCGCCCCCGAGCCCGTCAAGTTCTTCCGCCGAGACACCCCCAGTACTGCCCAACCGGCGTGACTTCGCGACCGCATAGGTCGCCAACTCACGCCGGTTCGATCTTTTCAGCGGGTGCGGCGGCGTTCGCGGCCGCGGGCGCTCTGCTCGGCCACGGTCTCGGGCGCGGAGTTGGCGAGCGGGCCGATGCGGTCGACGATCGTCTCGACCGACGGCGGCGCGCCCGCGGTGTGCGCGTCGAGCGCGGCGCGCATGGCGCGCAGATGTTCGGGTGACGTGCCGCAACAGCCGCCGACGATCGCGGCGCCCCCGTCGACGGCCAACCGCGCGTATTCGGCCATGAGGTCGGGGTTGCCCGAGTAGACGATGTCGGCGCCGCGGAACTGCGGGACGCCGCAGTTGCCCTTCGAGATCAAGCGGTGCGCGCCCTCGGCGCCCGACATCTCGAGCAAGGTGACGAGGATGTCGGAGGCGCCGACCCCGCAGTTCGCGCCGAAGGCCGCGGGCTGTGGGTCGAGGCCGGCGAAGACGTCGCCGAAGCTCGCGGGATGCAGGCCCATCATCGTCCGGCCCGCGGTGTCGAACGAGCCCGTAGCGGTGTACGGGATCCCGACCGCGATCGCGGCTCGGGCCGCGGCGCGGATCTCTTCGGTGGCCGACATGGTCTCGATCCACGCGACGTCGGCACCGCCCGCTGCGAGCCCGGTGATCTGCTCGGTGAAGACCTCGATGGCGTCGTCCTCGGTGAGAGCTCCGAGCGGTGCGAACAGCTCGCCCGTCGGACCGACCGAACCTGCGACCACGACCGGCCTTCGCGCCGCGTCAGCCACTTCTCGTGCCAGCTCGGCCGCGGCTTGGTTGAGCTCGAACACGCGGCTCTCGGCGCGGTGCAACTTCAAGCGATGACGGTTGCCGCCGAATGTGTTGGTGAGGATGATGTCGGCGCCCGCGTCGACGAACGCGCGGTGCAGCTCCTGCACCCGTTCCGGGTGTTCGACGTTCCAGAGCTCGGGCGGTTCTCCCGACTCGAGCCCCATCTGGAAGTAGTTCGTCCCGGTCGCGCCGTCGGCGAGCACCACCCGGCCCGATGCCAGGAGTGCTTCGAGGGAGCTACGCACGATCGACTACTGGTCGTCGGGGATGATCGCGTAGGTCCCGAAGCACATCTCGTCTTCGGTGCCTTCTGCGAACACGATGTACTTCGGTGCGCGGTTCGGCTCGATTGCCCGATCCCAGGAGCACGACATCCGCAGCGTCTGGCCCTCTTCGACGTGCAGCGGCTTCGCGAGCCCGTAGTTCATCTGCCAGTCGAAGTTCCAGTTGGGGATGTCGAGCAGGATCTTCGGATCCGCGGTATCGGGATCGAGCGTGAAGCGGAACGTCTTACCGAGCGTGTGCTCGTGACCGAACACCGAAACGATCGTGCCCGACTCCGGCACGCGGTAGTCGCAGGTGGTCGACGCGACACCGTTGCGGAAGTTCGCCGCGAGCTCCTCGGCGGTCTTGTTGCAAATCCGGAGGAGACCCTCTTCGAACGCAGCGCCGATCGCGCCGTAGAGCCGCACGTCGTCCGCGATCGCCTTGTTACGGTCGCACAGCTCGGCTTTGACGCCCGGCATGCACGGGATCTCGACCGGCCCGACCGGGTTGATGATGTCGATCTCCTTGAAGTTCTCGGTGCCGGGATCGAGCTGGATCGAAACGGTCGTGCGGTCGGGAATCGGCGTCGTGTCGTAGTGGTAGTGCATCTGCAACACGAAGGCGTCGCCCGGCTTCAGCAGGATGCCGGAGTGATTCGGGTACTCGACCGGATCCTGGCCCGGTACCCAACCCGCGATGAGTCCCGGTTGGCCCGTGAAGCCGCGCAGCCGGCGTTCGGACGGATCGCGTTGGGTCGAGGGCAGGCTGACAGTGCCGTAGCAACTCCAACCGGGCTTGCCGTCAGCGCCTGAAATCGTCTTCGCGTACTCGACCTGCGACGCGTCCACGTGGAAGAGCTGTACGTGGTGGATCTCCGGGCGATGGTCGGGAGTGACCTGGTAGCCGGTCAGGAACATCGGCTTCGTCAGGTTCGGGTTCAGCACGAAGCAGCGATAGTCGTTGGGCGTGTTCAACGATCCGGCGTACGCCTCGGGCATGCGCAGCACCGCGTCCTTGCGCGGTTCCGGAACCTTCGGTCCGCCTCGCGGCAGGATGCGCGTGGTCTCGGGCACGTCGATCTGACCGCCCGCACGTGACCACGCCAGGATCGTGTCGATCGTCTTCTGATCGAGGCGCTTCGAACCGAGCAGCTCGACGCCGTGGGGCGACGCGGGCCACGGCGGCATGTAACCGGCGTCGACGACCGAACCGATGCCGTCGGAGATCTCGACCGCGTCGGCCGCCGTGACGAGCTTCCAGTGCGCGGCGCCGACCTGGCCGGGGTTGTGACACGACGCGCAGTTCGCGGCGAGCACGGGCATGACGTCGGTCTCGAACGACGGGCCGTCCTTCGAGCGCGGCGCGTCGTCGGGAGCGGCGATCTCGGTCGGCACCGAGTGCTTCGACGGGTCGAGCGCGGTGAGGTTCATCGTGAGCGTGACGTCGTCGGAGGTGCTCACCAGACCGGCGACGCTGATCGGGCCGATACCGAACGTCGACATCTTCACCTTCGCGGTCGCCCGCGCGTTGAGCTTGCCATCGGCTACACGAGCCCTGACCTTCCAGTCGACCGGTGCCGGAGTCTTCTGCACGGTGAGCTGGCTCTTCATCGTGAAGTTGTAGGTCGTGTCTTCGGCGATCTTGTCGGGCATGCCCGAGAAGCCGGCCACCGTGAGGTTGGCGAGCGGGTACTCGTGGGACTTGAGTGCCGATGCCCGCATGCGCGCGTCGCGCAGGTTGTTGTCGGAGTGCAGCTGCTCGACGTTGACGACGATCTGGCCGACACGACTCGCGCTCGGGTTCGCGGTGTTGAGTCCGATGTCACCCGCGATACCGCTCGTGGATCCCTTGGCCCGGTGCGTGCTCTTGCCGAAGAGCTTCTCGTTGACGGAGTAGCTCACGCTCGAGTGCGTCGGGTCGATCCGGTAGACCGTCTCTCCCGCACCTGCCGCGAGCTTCGGGGCGCTCGGCACGGTGTAGTCGACGACGCGGAATTTCGCCGAGGTGACGACGCGGTAGTCGCGCCACGCGTTGATACCTAGGGCGACCGCCGCGAGCGCGAACACGACGACCGGGAACAGCAGCCAGCGATGCGAGAGCAATCGGCGGACGCGTCCGCGCGTCTCCGGCGTTTCGCCCTCGGGAGTCACGGTGGTGGATGTCAACGCGACTCCTCGGCTGTGTTGCGCGAAATGACTGTCCTCATGTGATCGCGCCCTTCCCCCAGGTCGCGGTGACACCGAACTGACGAATCATATGCTCAGGCCCGTGACGATGCGCGGTCTGCTCGGCCGGGAGATCCCGATCGCCGTGCTGTCCATCGCGGTTGCGCTCTTGGCGGGAGCTTGCGGGTCGAGCGGCAGTTCGGGAGACGCGTCATCCGATCGCCCGACGACGGACGCCCGCGTGGAGATCACCTCGCCGGCTCCGAACGCGGTCACCGGTCGGATCGTCGACCTTGCGGTGCGGCTCGACGACGCGCGTCTTGTTCCGGCGGTGCAGGTCGGCGGGCGGATCCGCCCTGATCGGGGTCACTTGCACGTGTCGGTCGACGGGCAACTCGTCTCGATGCCCAACCGCCTCCGCGACCGGCTGCCGCCGATGACCCCGGGGACGCACACGATCCAGGCCGAGTTCGTCGCCGCCGACCATCAGCCCTTCGCAAACCGTGTGGTGGCGGCAGTCACCTTCCGGGTCCGATGACGATGCCCGCGACGGTGGTTCGCCAAGGGGCCCGGCCGCGCGCGAATGCGGCCGCCGCCGTGGTCGCGGCGACGGGGTGCGGCGTGCTCGCGGCTCGGCCCGCGCTCCTGGCGGGAGCGGAACGACCCGTGACGGTGCTCGTCGCGCTCTTTGTCGTGCTGCTGGTGGTCGGGGCGTTGTTCCCGCTGCCACTGGCGGATGTTCCCGGGCGCGCCGGGCGCGCGTTCCGGCCGACCCTGGCCCTCGGTGTGTTCGCGTTCGCCGCCGGTCGAGTGCTCGTGGGCGGGCACGCTCCCGCGCGGCTCGCGGTTCCCGTGGTGCTCGCGAACGCGCTGGCCGCGGTAGCAGAGGAGGCATGGTTCCGGCGTCTGTGCTTCGGCCTGCTTGCCCCCGCGGGATCCGGAATCGCAATCCTCGGGTCGACGGTGTTGTTCGCGCTGGTGCACGTCTCGATCTACGGGTTCTGGATCCTCCCGCTCGATCTGGCCGCCGGAGCGCTGTTCGGATGGCAACGCGCGGTCACCGGATCGTGGGCGGCGCCGGCCGTGACGCACGTGGTCGCGAACGTTCTCGTGCTCTTGTGATGCGGCGCCGCGGCTTCGTGATCGGTCTCGCGCTCGTCGCGATCTATGTCGTGGCGGTAACGGTCACGGTCGCTGCGCGCGACGACCACGTCCGCCCCCTGTACGACGGGTTCGCACCTCCTCCCGCGTACCAGTTCGTGGATCCGCCCCCGTTCTTCGCGGCGCAGAACGTGAAGCCCGATGCGACGTCGACGGTGGTCGCGCTCGGCGCGGAAGGATCGGAGGCGGCCGGGATCGCGACACCCGATGGCCAACTCGCCATCAGCTTGGCGCGCGGTGCGATCTCCCCCGTCGAGGGTGCGACGCAGGTCTCGGTGAGGGTCACTCCCCTCGCACCGGGAGATCTTGCGCCTCTCCCCGACGGTCTGCGCGGCAACGGCAACGTGTACCGGATCGAGATGTCGTACCAGCCGCAAGGGGGACCGGTCACTCGCTTCGCGAAACCGGGGACCCTCCTCATGGAGATCCCCGAGTTGGGCGATCGGCTGTTCGCATCCCCTGACGGAGACGAGTGGGCGCCGATCGCGTCGCGAACTGTTCCGCCGCGCGAGTTGGCGATCACGGCGACACTGCGCCGCCCCGGTTACTACTTGGCCGCCACGAACCTGCCGGAGCTGGCCGGGCCGACCGCGAGCGACTCGCACGCGGCCCTCGTGATCGGCGTGGTTGTTGCCGGCGTCGCGGCCGTCATGTTCTTGGGCGTGTACCTGCTCGCGCGGCGGCGTCGACGGGTGCCGCGTTAGGTTCCGCCAGGATCCACTGAGGAGTACGCGATGCACAGGAGATGGTTGGCGACCGGCATTACCGCGGTGATGCTCGTCGCCGGGTGCAGCGGCAGCGACGACAACGACGCCGCGCCGGTTGCGTCCACGACTTCGACCGAGGCGGCGCCCACCACGACCGCGGCCGTCACGCCGTTGCGCGTGCTCGTCACCAATGACGACGGAGTCGGCGCACCCGGAATCGACGCGCTGGTCGAGGCTGTACGCAAGCTGCCGGGCACCGAGGTCACAGTGGTTGCGCCGGTGAAGAACCAGAGCGGGACCGGCGGCAAGGTCACGAGCGGCGCGCTCGTCGTCAAGGAAGCGAAGACGGCGAGCGGCTTCGCAGCGCACTCGGTGGCCGGCTTCCCGGCCGACTCGATCGTGTGGGCACTCGACAAGAAGGGCATCGCGCGACGCCCGCACGTCGTGCTCTCGGGTATCAACGCCGGTCAGAACATCGGGGTGCTCATCGACCTCTCGGGCACGGTCGGTGCCGCACGCGCGGCTGCTCGTCGCGGCATCCCGGCGCTGGCGGTGAGCCAAGGACTCGCGACGCAGCCCGACTACCCCACCACCGTGAAGGCCGCGCTCGCGTGGCTCGCGCAGCACCGCGCCGAGCTCCTCGCGCGCGACACGTCATCGACCGCACCGTCGACCGTCACGAACATCAACGCGCCGACGTGCCCGACTGGGACGCCGCGCGGCGTGGTGCTGACGCCGCTCGCGGGCGCCGACGCCAAGCCCTTCGACCCGGTCGACTGCGTCACGGCCTACGCGTCACCCAGCTCCGACGTCGATGCGTTCCTGCACGGCTACGTCGCGCAGACCGACAACGTGTCGCTCACGCCCGCGTCCGGGTGACGACGAAGTCGGTCGTGAGAAAGGCCTGACGCAGCTCGGCGGACAACCCCTCATACGGCGAGCGCTGCGAACGGTGGCATGCGATCGCGGCTTCCCGAACCGAGAGGAACTCGGAGTTGTCGATCGGCGACAGCTCGGTGTCGGGACGCCCGAGGTGCTCGATGTCGAGGTCGAGGTAGGCCGTGTCGGGATGCGATGCCCGCGCCTCTTCGACCCACCGTCGCATGAGGCTGTTCGACAAGCACGCTTGCACCATCCGCAGCGGGCCGGCGTACCGGTCGAACACGGCCTCGACCGCAGCCCGCATGTGCTTGTGGTCGCGGTGGCCGTCGCTCCCGTCGATCGTCAACACGACGTCGGCCTGCAACCTTGCGAGGCGGGACTCGACGTCGCGCGCGACGTCTTCGACCGCGACCGCGCACAACGAACCGTCCGGTAGCGGTCCGTCGAAACCGGAGTCGGCGAGGTCGAGGAGCTCGACGGTCTCGGCGCCCAATACGGCCGCGGCCGCGCGGAGCTCACCTTCACGAAGGTCGCCGAGTGGCACCGAGTCGGTTGCCGCGTCGGGTACCCGCTCGCCCTCCTCGCCGCGCGTCGCGCAGATGACCGTGACCTGCGCGCCGGCGGCGGTCGCGGCAGCAATGAGCGAGCCACAACCGAATGACTCGTCATCGGGATGGGCGACGACCACGACGAGTTGCTCTCCCGCGCGAGCGATCGCGTTCATCGGAGTCGGCCCACCGTCGCGGTTCGGTCAGCTCGACACCGGGAAGCCGCCGGGCGCGACGACGCGAGCCAAGATGCCGAGCGTCGCCCGCAACGCGCCTTCGGAGATGATCGGGAAGATCGCCTTGAGCTCGGGATCGACGTCCGACCAGTCGTAGTAGGAGGTCACGAGGGTGCCGCCCTCCATGGGCTCCAGCCGGTAGCCGTACACGTGGCGCAGCGGCGGCTTGATCACGCCTTCGATCGTCCAGGCGATCTCGCGGTCGGGCTCCAACTTCGTGATGTGGACCTCTACCTGGTAGCGGCCCATCGGGAAGTCGTTGAGGGACTCACGGTCCATGTGCACCACGAAGGTGTCGCCGACGGCAGTGGCCCGCTCGCCGGTCGCGTCCATCAACATCCCGGAGCTGTCGATCGCTACCTGACCCCGGGGGTCGGACACCACGGCGAAGATCGCAGCCGGTTCGGCCGCGATCGGTCGTTGCACTTCGATGCGTTCAGTCGTCATCCCGCGATCCTGCCATGGGCACGGTGTTTCCTGCCGGGAGCCTCAGACGATTACTCCTCTGGACAGGGTGCGAAAGCGCGGGGAGGCTCCGACCGGTGTTCAGGCGGCGTAGGGAAGCTGAAGTCGGTGACGCGGCCCGCGACGATCAGTTGCAGCGGTTCCTCGAGGATGCCGAGACGTTCCACGGCCTCGACCCGGCGACCGTTCCCGGCCTGCGTATCCACGTGGTCGGAAACGAGCGGGTCTTCCTCTGTGTGCTGCGCGCCTCGTTGATCGAGATGCAGATACCCGGTGCGGAAGATCCGGAGCCGGTCGTGGTCGACGACGGGCAGTTCGTCGTGATGACCACTCGGGCGATCTTCATGGGTGCTCGGCAGGTGCGCCGCTGGTCGTGGGATCAGCTCGTATCGGTCGAGCACGCCGACGACGGTCCGTACACGTCGATCGGCGTCGCGAATCGCCAGCGCGAGTTCGGCGTGCTCTACGACGACGCGCACCGCGACGAGATCCGATTCAGCATCGATCTCGCGATTGCCAACGCCCACGGCACCCGTCGCGACCTGATCCGGCAGCTGAGTGACGAGCTGCACGCGTTCCGGGCCGAGCGCTCGCTCCCCGCGACGTGAGAAGTTCCTAAGAACATCTCGGATCTCGCGCCCCTCTCAGTTTCTGCTCGTACTGTCGTGCGCATGGAACAACAACGTGAGCTGTCCCCCGACCTCACCACTCCCCCCATGCCCCGCCGGAATCTGCTCAAGCTGCTCGCCGGCGCGGGAGTCGTGACCCTCGCCGCGTGCGCGTCGTCGAGCAAGACCGCGACGACGAGTCCCACGACGACGTCGCCGAACACCGGCGCGACCGACCCCGGCACCACCAACGCCACCGACGCGAACGCGAGCTCGACCCCGATCCCCGAAGAGACGGCCGGGCCCTTCCCCGGCGACGGCTCGAACGGTCCCGACGTGCTCACGGAGGACGGCGTCGTCCGGCAGGACATCACCTCGAGCTTCGGCTCGGCGTCCGGAGTGGCCGAGGGCGTCCCGACGACGGTGAAGCTCGCGTTGCTCGATACGAACAACGCGTCGGCTCCCCTCGCGGGCGCCGCGGTGTACATCTGGCACTGCGACCGCGAAGGGCGCTATTCGCTGTACTCCGACGGCGTGACCGATCAGAACTATCTGCGCGGCGTGCAGGAAGCCGACGCCGACGGTGTCGTCACCTTCGACACAATCTTTCCCGCGTGCTACTCGGGTCGCTGGCCGCACATTCACTTCGAGGTCTTCGGGAGTCTGGCCGACGCGACCGGCGGTGGCGAGAAGCTCGCG
>JADMIO011609049.1_pt1 | contig 40906 bp, 32 predicted proteins | sample 8958161 | NCBI WGS metagenome assembly JADMIO01 (sample SAMN16585339, study PRJNA669376) | soil metagenome | isolation source: Crop rotation soil | place: USA: Cullars Rotation, Alabama | collected 2011
GCCGCGACTTCAAGTCACGTGAATTCCAAGCTTCGGATCCCACTGTGCTGGAAAGGGGAGGCCGGGCGTTAGATTTCTTCTTAATGTGTGAGGGCATGGCTATGAAATTATACAAGTACGTCGTTCCAGATAGAACAGACATTCTTAAGAACAAAATAATTCGCTTCTCTCAGCCTAGTGCGCTCAACGATCCATTTGAAATGCAGCCATACTTTGAATCAATAGCTAAGGATTCTTATTTCGAAGAGCGTCTAGATAAGGAACAAATGTTGGAAAAGGCTTTGAGGGATGTTTACACCGGGCTTCCTGCTGAATTAAAAAACCTCTTACCTTAATGATTTATATGTACAGTTTATAAAATCGCATCCTGAAGAAGTCGAGCAGGCGGTAAATTCTGCCATTAGCGAAACATTCGATATATTCCGAGAAGCCATGCCTATCGCCAGAGAAAAGTTTTTTGAGGCTCTGGATAAGAATATCGGTATGTTGTGTCTAACGGAGAAGCGTGATAACCGGCTTATGTGGTCTCATTATTCTCAAAACCACCAAGGCCTTGTTATCGAATTTGAAGCCGAGCATTCATATTTTCATCAGCAAAAGACCGATGTTGATGAGTTCGGCTATCTTAGGAAAGTAGAGTACAGAGCGCAAAGACCAGATTATGCTGAGTTGATTGAGATGTCGGCCGCAGATGTCTTCCTCGTTAAAGGAGAAGAATGGGCGTACGAAGAAGAATGGCGGATGTTACGTCCTCTCAAAGAGGCCGATAGAATCATAGAATCTAAAGAGGGAAACATACATTTATTTACGATAGACCCTATGTGTATTACGGGTGTGATATTCGGCTGCCAAATGTCCAGAAGTAAGAAACAGGAAATAATTAAAATTCTCAATGATGACAAGGTCTATTCTCAAGTTAAAAAGTATCAAGCACTCAGGAAAGAAAGAGGATATGGCCTAGATATAGTTCCCAGCGAAATCTAACAACGGCATGCACCCGACCGCCGACACGCTGCCTGTCATCTACCTTTAGAGACTTGGGGCGGCGGGTGATGCCTGGCGTTAGATGGCTGTCGAATCTTTGTGAGGGTATAATCTGGCCGGAGGCGAAGGGATGAATTATAAGGTTCGTTTACAAGAGTCGGAGGAAGGTTACAGCGTCTCATGTCCGGGCTTGCCGGGGTGCTGGTCGCAAGGCGCGACTGAAGAGGAAGCCCTTGAGAATATCAAGGATGCCATACAGGAATATCTTGCCGTCGTGGATGAGTTAGTTAAGGATGCTGATGTCCGGGAAATCGAGGTGACGGTCTAGCCGTGCCGAAGATTTCCGGCGTCAATCATCTTGATGCGGTGAGGGCCTTAGAGAAGGCCGGATTCCGCATCGCCCGTCAGGGTAAGCACATCGTGATGACGGACGGCACCCGCATCCTCACCATCCCGCGCCATAACCCGGTGAATGCGTTCACCATGGGCGGCATCGTGCGTGACGCCGGGCTGACGGTCGAAGAATTCAAGAAGCTCCTCTAAAGATGTGCACCATCTAACAATGGCATGCACCCGACTCGCCTTTGTTAGACGATTTTTCGCATTTCAGGTGCGCCAAATATATTAATGCCAAAAATAAGGGCGGCGGCACGCGTCACTGTGCCGTCGCCCTTTCGCATGGGAACTCCCACGTCCCGCGGAAGATTTAGAGACTCTTCAAGCTCACATCGCCCGATGCGGAGCTAATCTTCAGAACTCTTGAGCCGCCGCCGAGTTGGCCGCGCGCGCGGCTGCCGGGGCCGTAGTTGTTGTGCTTGACTTCGATTGGAAGGTTCGTGTCTATCGAGCCTGAGACCGTTGACATCTCGACCATCGCGTCAATCGTCGCGGGCAAGCGCACTTCGACGTTGCCGCTCGCGGAGGAGAAGTGCATGTCGCCGTCGCCCTCGACGCGCGTCAACTCGACTTCGACATTGCCGCTCGCGCTGCTCGCGTTGACGCTTCCGGCTGAGTCCTTGACCTTGACCGTCCCGCTCGCGGACGAGGCGCGTATCTCGCCACTCACGCCAGAGACGAGTACGTCGCCGCTCGCCGTGTTCATCTCGACGTGGCCCGTCACGTTCTCCGCGTTCAGATTGCCGCTCGCAGTGGAAATCCTCTCGAAGTTGAAGCGGACTGAGCGCGGGACTTTGACCTCGAAACGGAGGCTCGCGTCGCAGTCGCAGTTATGCGGATAGTCTGCGCGGAGCATGATGTGATTCGCCGTGCTCGAATTCTCGACCGAGACTTGGTCGCGGTCGCGCCCCTCTTTGTACGCGGAGACTTCGACGGTCGCGCCGTCGTAGCCCGAAATGTTTATGTCGCCCGAAACGTTCTTGATTGTGATAGAGCCGCCCTGTGCGAGGTTGAAGCTCTGCCGGAAGTCCTGCGCGCTGACCGTCGCGGCCCAAGCCGCGCACAGCAGGGCCGCCGCCACGAAGTTAAATAGAATCCTGCGTCCCATCTCCACACTCCTCCTGCGGTGAAATTGCAAACAACCCTTCGTCTGCTGTGTAAACACCGCGAGCGCGGGATTCGTGGCAAGGAAAAAAGGGTTCTGGGTTCTGGGTTCTGGCTCAAAGCATTTTTCTCACCAGCACCTAAAACCCAGAACCCTCAAACGTATTGACCGGCGGCGTGGCCCGAAGCCCATGCCCATTGGAAGTTGTAGCCGCCGAGCCAGCCCGTTACGTCAACGACCTCGCCTATGAAGTAGAGGCCGGGGACGCGTCTGGATTCCATCGTCTTGGACGAAAGTTCATCCGTCGAGACGCCGCCGCGTGTCACCTCCGCTTTCTGGAAGCCTTCTGTGCCGGAAGGCTCGACGCGCCAGTCCTTCAGGCGTTCGGCCACAGCGCGAAGCTCCGCATCCGACAGTACGCGAATGGCTCCGCGCGGCGCGTAAAGCTCGCACCAGCTCTGAGCGAAGCGTCTTGGAAGATGGCGCGCGAGCACGGTTGAAAGCTCCGCGGCCGAAGTGCGGTTCGGGTCGAGTAGTTCGCGCGCGTCCGTGCCGGGGAGTAGGTCAATCGAGATCGCCTCGCCGCGCGACCAGTAAGAAGAGGATTGCAGGACTGCCGGGCCGCTCAGGCCGCGATGCGTGAAGAGAATATTCTCGAAGAACTCCGCGCCGCCCGCGCGCACGGACGCGGGGACTGAGACGCCGCTTAAACTTTTGAATCTGTCGAGGTCGCCGCGCGCGAGCGTGAAGGGGACGAGCGCGGGCTCCGGCCTCAAGACCTTCAACCCGAACTGGCGCGCGAGACCGTAGCCAAAGTCCGTCGCGCCGAGTTTCGGAATCGAAAGCCCTCCCGTGGCAATCACCAGAGACTCGGACTCGAACTCGCCGCGATTGGTCTCAAGCGTGAAGGATTCTTCTTTGCTGACGGCGCGGACGCGCGTGCCCGTGCGAATTTCGACGCGCGCGTCTTCGCACTCGTCGAGGAGCATCTCAATTATGAGCCGCGAGCTTTCGTCGCAGAAGAGCTGACCGAGCTTCTTCTCGTGATAGCGTATGCCGTGACGTTTGACGAGCGAGATAAAGTCCGCGGGCGTGTATCGCGCGAGCGCGGACTTTGCGAAGTGCGGATTTGCGGAGATGAAGTTCTTCGCGGTCGTGCCGGTGTTTGTGAAGTTGCAGCGTCCGCCGCCGGAGATTGCAATCTTGCGGCCCACCGTCTCGTTGTGCTCAAACAGGACAACGCGACGGCCGCGCGCGCCCGCAACAGCCGCGCACATCAAACCCGCCGCGCCGCCTCCGATGACTACAACGTCCGCACGCATCTAAGCCGCTTGTAAACTTCGACGAAAAAACTTTTCGTTGACATACAAATCCTTCGAGCATATCTTTCCCGCGCTCGCCCGAAACCACTTAAAGCCTCTCTACATTGTGCATGACTTCGCCGTCACGCCAAACCCGGAGGAGACAATGAACACACCGCCTAATAACCCTTGGGGGAACATCGAGCACGTCGTCGTACTGATGCTTGAGAACCGTTCCTTCGACAACATACTCGGTTGGCTCTACGACCCGGACAAGACAACGAACCCGAACCCGCCGCCATTTAACAAGAAGCCGCCCGCGAACTTTGAAGGCGTCTATGGCAAGAATCTCTCGAACCCCGGCGGCGAGTCGGTAAACGTCGCGCGCGGCTTCGACCCGACAGTTCCTTACCCAGACCCCGGCGAGCCGTACGAGGACGTTTACTGCCAGCTATACAACGTCACGCCGACGCCTCAACTCTGTCAGGTTCCGACGGAGCCGCCGCAGCCGCCGCAGATGCAGGGCTTCGTCAACAACTACGCCGCGCAGCCGAACGTGACAAACTCAAGCCTCATCATGAACTGCTTTACGCCCGTGACGCTGCCCGTCACTTCGAGCCTCGCGTACTACTATGGCGTCTGCGACCACTGGTTCGCATCCATCCCGACGCAGACGCTCTGCAATCGTTCTTTCGTACACGCGGGAACCTCTTCGGGCTACGTTGACAACAAGGGCGGCAACGGCGTCGTGTTTATCAATCACACGCCGACGATCTTCAACGTGCTCGAATCAGAGGGCGTGAGCTGGAAGGTCTATCACGGAAGCTGGCTCCTCGCGTCTCTTTCGCTGCTGACGCAGGATCAGATATGGCACTTCAAATACACCGAGCGTTTCGCGCACATGAGCCGCTTCAAATCGGACGCCAAGAAGAAGGGCGGCCTTCCCGCGTACTCGTTCATCGAGCCGATCTACATTGACTCGCTCGTCTGGGGGGCTGAGAACGACATGCACCCGGAGGCTTGGGACATACACTTCGACGGACTCTCGAACGTGGAGCGCGGCGAGCAACTCATATATGAAGTCTACACGGCTCTGCGTTCGAGCCCCGACTGGGAGAAGATTCTCTTCGTCATAACCTTCGACGAGCACGGAGGCTGCTACGACCACGTCGCGCCGCCGTCGGGCGCGATATCGCCCGACGGCATCTCCATCCCGCCGACGAAGCCGGGCGGGAGCGGCTTCAAGTTCGACCGTCTGGGCGTGCGCGTGCCAGCAATCGTCGTCTCGGCATACACGAAGCAGCAGACCGTCATCAACCAATCCTTCGACCACACGAGCGTGCTCAGCTCCGTCGTCAACTGCTTCAAACTCCCGAACAATCGCCTCGGCGCGCGCGCGGAGGTCGCGCCAGACCTGAGCGCGGCCTTCAATCAAAAGACGCCGCGCAAAGACAAGCCGCCGATACCAAAGCCAGCGTCGGCGAAGTTCTCGCCGCTCAAACTCGCTGCGAGCCTCAAGCCGAAGCCTTTGACAGACCTTCAACGCACGATACTCGAAGGCGCGGCATACAGGCTTGGCAAGGCGGGCATCGCGCCGCTCACGGCGACCGCCGAACTGACCAAAGCCGAGACGACGCTCGAAGCCGACGCCGCCCTCGCACGACATGAAATCGCGCTGCTCAAAAACAAGTAGAGCAGTGACAAGTGACAAGTGACGAGTGACGAGATAAAGCTAGTATGAAGCCGACTTCGTCGGCTACGCACGCTGAAACTCAGACAACTCGTCACTCGTCACTTCTTCTTCTCCTCTTCCAACATCGGCTTGAGGTAGCGATAGACGTTTGCGGCGACGATGCGTGTGCCTTCGGGGTTGGGGTGTATGCCGTCTTGCTGGTTGAGTTCCGGTTTGCCCGCGACGCCTTCGAGGAAGAAGGGAATTAGAGTCACGTCCTGCTCATTCGCGAGCGACTTGAAAGCTTCGTCAATCTGTTGTTCGTACTCAAGACCCGCGTCGGTCGTCGTGTACATCCCCGCGAGCAGGACGCGCGCGCCGCGCGACTTCGAGCGTTCGATGATTGCAGTCAGATTCTTCTTCGTCTCCGAGACGGGCTGCCCGCGCAGAAAGTCGTTCGCGCCAAGCTCTAAGATGACGAAGCGCACGTTGCCCGCGTCGAGCGACCAATCAATGCGCCTCGCGCCTCCAGCCGAAGTCTCGCCTGAGATTCCCGCGTTGACGACTTCGTACTTGAACCCGTCCGAGTCAACCAATTTTTGGAGAAGCGAAGGGTAGCTCTCGGCTGGCTGTAGGCCGTAGCCCGCCGTCAGGCTGTCGCCGAAGGCGACGATTTTCGGTAAAGTCTCAGCCGGAGTCGCGGACGCGGGGGCTTGCGCGCCCGGCGTCGCTGTCGCACTCGAAGACGCGGAGCCGCTCGAAGCTTTGTCACGCGATGCGCCGCCGCACGCGGCGAGCATCGCCAACGCAAAAAGAGGGAAGGCAAGAATCATTGTTCTCATGATCGAATTATACCAAGTGACGAAGATCGTTCAGTCGGGCGCGGAGCGTCTGACGATTCTAAACGAGGTTGACATGAAAGTGCCCGATGGACAGTTCGTCGCCGTCGTCGGCCCTTCCGGCTCTGGCAAGTCAACTTTGCTCGGACTCATCGCCGGATTGGACGCGCCCACGTCCGGCGAGATATGCGTTGATGGCGAGGCGGTCACGCGCATGAATGAAGACGCGCTCGCATCCTTGCGCGGGCGAAAGATCGGCTTCGTCTTTCAGTCGTTCCACCTAATCCCTTCGATGACCGCTCTTGAGAACGTCCTCGCGCCGATGGAGATTCTGGGACGCAAGGACGCGCCAACGCGCGCCCGACAGTTGCTCGCGGACGTAGAGCTTACAGAGCGCGCGCATCACTATCCTTCGCAGCTTTCGGGCGGCGAGCGGCAGCGTGTCGCAATCGCGCGCGCGTTTGCGAACGAACCCTCGATACTTCTCGCCGACGAGCCTACGGGCAATCTGGATTCGCGCAACGGCCGTCACGTCTTCGACCTGATGGTCGAGATGAATCGTCGTCGCGGCGCGACGCTCGTGCTCGTCACGCACGACCACGAGCTTGCGGCGCGCGCTGACCGTCGCATCTCTCTGCGCGACGGACGCGTTGTCTCGGACGAGACGCTTCGCGAGACGGAAGCGAACGGCGCAAACGGCGGAGTCTCGGAAGAGTTTGAAGGAGCGCGGTCGTGAATCCGAACATGAATGCGGAGGTGAAGCGACGTTGACTTTCATCTTCAACCTCGCGCGCAGAGAGCTTCGCGCGTCTTGGCGGCGTCTGCTCTTCTTCTTCCTTTGCATAGGCGTCGGAGTAGGGAGCATCGTCGCCTTGCGCTCTCTGATTCATAACCTCAACCGCGCCGTCGCGGGCGAAGCGCGCGCGCTGATGACGGCGGACGTGCAGATCGAGACGACGCGCGAGTGGGCCGCGGACGCTCTCTCGAAAATCAACAGCGTCGCGCGGCCGCCTTTGGTCGAAGCGCGCACGGAGACAATCGAGTCTTCGACGATGCTGCGTCCATCGGACCCCGCGCGCGAGGGCGCGTTGATGGTCGAGCTAAAAGGAGTCGAGCGCGGCTTTCCGCTCTACGGCGACTTCAAGCTCGAAGACGGGCGTGACTTCGATTTCTCTTTGGTTGAAAACGGCGGCGCGGTCGTCGCGCCTCTTCTGCTCGAACGTCTGAATCTGAAAATCGGCGACCGTGTGAAGATTGGCGAGCGCGAGTTCGAGATTCGCGGCGTCTCGAAACAGGAGCCGGGAAGCGCGGGCGGCTTCCGCCTTGGGCCGCGCGTCTTTATCGCGCGCGAAGCGTTGGAGGCGGCGGGCTTGACCGGCTTCGGAAGCCGCGCGCGCCGAAAGATTCTTTTGAAGACCGCCGAAGACCGCATGGACGAGGTTGTGCGAACGCTTCGCACGGAACTCGGCAACAACGTCGTCGGCGTTCGCTCATATCGTGAATCCGAAGAGAGTTTGGGAGAGCAGTTCACGCGCGCCGAGAACTATCTTTCGCTCGCGGGACTGGTCGTGCTCGTGCTCGGCGGTATCGGCGTCTCTTCGGTCACGCGTGTCTTCGTCGAGCAGAAGCGCAAGACAATCGCTGTGCTCAAGTGCGTCGGAGCTACTGGTAAAAGATTAACGGCTGCGTATCTCGCTCAAGTCTTGGCGCTCGGCCTGATGGGAAGCCTTCTCGGAATTCTACTTGCGAAGGGCGCGCTTCTGTTCGTCCGCTCGCGCTTTAACGACGCGCTCCCGCCGAACCTGACATACGGCCTGCATGGGGCTTCGGTCGCGCAAGGCTTGACGCTCGGCGTGCTCGTCTCGCTTCTGTTCTCCGCGCTTCCGCTCCTACGCATAAGACACATCAAGCCGAACATGCTTCTGCGCGAGTCCGAAGGAGACGCGCGGGCGCGCAGGCTCGACCTTTGGCGTTGGACTGTCGCGCTCATAGTCCTCGCGGGACTCGTCTTCTTAACCTCTTGGCAGGCAGGCTCGCTTCGAGTCGGCGCGTTCTTCGTCGCGGGCCTCGGCGTCGCGGCCCTCGTGCTCTACGCTGCTGCTTCGGCGCTCATACTCTTCGTGCGACGCTTGCGTGGATTGGGCACGTTCGCCTTCAGGCAGGCCGTCAACAGCATGCATCGTCCGGGCAATCAGACGCGCGTCATCGTGTTGGCCGTGGGTCTCGGCGCGTTCCTAGTCCTCGCCGTGCAGACTTTGCAAGCGAACCTGCTCGACGAGTTCGACGTTGCGCGTCGAGGTCAACTCGCGAACATGTATTTGATAGACGTGCAGAAGGATCAGGTCGAAGGCATACGCGAGCTTGTTGAGAAGACGACGGGCGCGCATGCAGACCTGATCCCGACGGTGCGCGCGCGCATCGTGCAGGTGAACGGCCGCGAGATTGACTTGGACGCCGAGGGAGTGAAGCGCGAACGCGGGCGTTTGGGTCGCGAGTACGTCGTCACGTACAGGCCGCGACTCGAAGCGAACGAGACGATTGTCGCCGGCAAGTTCTGGGACGAGACTCCAACGGGCGAGCCAGAGGTTTCAATCGAAGAGGGCTTGCGCGGCGCGGGCGGGATAGATTTGGGCGGGACTATCACGTTCGACATTCAAGGCCGAAGGATAACGGCGCGCGTGACGAGCGTGCGCCACGTTGATTGGCGCAACTCGCGCACGGGCTTCATCGTGCTCTTCCGTCCGGGCGCGCTTGAGAACGCGCCGCAGACGTTCGTCGGAGCGATTGACGGCCCCACGCAAGAACCCGCGCGCTCGCGTTTCCAACGCGCGATTGTTGACCGCTTCCCGAACGTGAGCGTGATAGACGTGGCCGACGTTGTGCGAAGCGTCACGCGCATACTCTCGAACATAACGCTCGCGGTCTCGTTCATCGGCGGCTTTGTCTTCTTGAGCGGCGTGCTGATACTCGTCGGCTCAATCGCGATGACGAAATTCCAACGCGTCTACGAGGCGGCCGTGCTAAAGACTCTGGGAGCGCGCCGCCGCGTGCTTCTGACGATGATGCTGGCTGAATATGGTCTGCTCGGATTGGTCGCGGGACTCGTCGGCGCGGCCGCCGCGAACGCGCTCTCCTGGGCGGTCGCGCGTTACGTCTTTGAGATAGAGTGGGCGTTCGCGCCGACGGTCAATCTACTCGGCATCATTGCGACGGTTCTGCTCGTCGCGACGGTCGGCGCGCTCTCAAGCGCAGACGTTCTCACACGCAAGCCGCTCGCAATCCTACGCGCGCAGTGAAGGGCTGAAAGCAGTGACGAGTGACGAGCGGCAAGTGGCAAGTTGTCTTAGCTTCAGCATGCGAAGCCGACGAAGTCGGCGATAGAGCAGTAGCCCACGGCGCAAGCCGTGGGAATCGCATGCATAAAAGAATCAGAGCCCCGTAGGGGCGAAAGAGGTTCGATGAAGTGACGCCTTCATGCGCGAACTTCTTTCGCCCCTACGGGGCTCAATTTCATTGACGGGTGTTCCCACGGCTTGCGCCGTGGGCTACGGTTATTCCGCCGTCTTCGACGGCTTCAGAATGCCTTCACTCGCCAATATTTTACTCGTCACTTGTCACTTGTCACTCGTCACTGCTTTTCTACTGCCGAACCTGCGGGTACGCCTCCTTGGGCCAGCCTATGCCGGGGTTGTTGCGTATGAAGTTGCCACTGAAAGGCTTGCCCAACTCGACACCGTTGTCCGCGGGGCCGTTGCCTGTGTATGTGAAGGTGTTGTTCTCAACTCGGCTGTCGGTGATAGCCATGTAGAAGCCGGGCAGCCCGCCGCCGCCAACGTCCGTGAACTGATTGTTCAAGACAGTGAAGCGCGTACCTATGAGACGCAGGCCCGACTGTCCCGTGCGCGTGACGCGGTTGTTGCGAATCGTCACGTCCTTCATCGTGTTACCGAAGACGTATATGCCGTTCGAGAGTATGTTCGTGATAGTCGGCGGGATGTTGTTGCCGCCGTAGATCGTGTTGCCTTCGATGAGTATCGGGCCGAGCAGAGTCGTGTTCGAGCCGGACTGGACGACGATGCCGTTGCCCGCCTGAATGTTGTGCTTGCGCGCGTCTATCAAATTGTTCCTGATGACGATGCGCTCCATCCGGTCGTTCTCGGCATTTGGCTCAAGGTCTATGACGGTCGAGCCGGGGCCGCCGGGCTGTCCGGGGTCTTCAAAGCGGTTGTTCTCGAACGTTATGTCAACGCCGTTGACGAGCGCGAGGTTCTGCGACGCGACGTGCGTAAAGAGGCAGTTCGTGACGCGCGAGTTTGAAGCATAGTGGCCGTACGCGGCCGAGCCTCCGAACTGCACGCCGATGGAGCGCGTCGAGTTAATCCAAACTTTATCAACCGTGCAGTTCGCGCAGTTGCCGAGCGAGACGGCCTGCGGCGCTGAGTTGAAACCGGGGTTCGCCCCGCGAATCTGTAAGTCGCGGATGGTTATGCCTGAGTCGGGGTCGCCGTTGCGTCGCGCGTTGGCGATTCCGCTTACGACTTCAAAACGTCCGGGCACGGTTGACTCAAGAAGTATCGTGTTGTCCCATCCCTCGCCGACGAGCGACGCGCCCGCGCCGAGCAGCACGGGAATCTCCTGCGTCGCGGGTGCGTAGGTTCCGCGCATAAGACGCAGCGTGTGGTTCGCGTTGACGATTATCTGAGTCGTGATGCGCCCGCCGCCGCGCGCGACTATCTCGCCCGGCGCGCTGCCGAGCGCGCGGTCTGCCGCGTTGATACGCGCGCCAAGGTCCGAGCCCTGAAAGCTGCTCGCCTCGACTACGCGCCCGCTAGTTTGACGCGTCGGCGTCGCGGTCGAAGTCTGACGCTGCCGCGTCTGCAAACGCGCCGCGCTCGGAGTGCAGGCAAGAGTGACAAGGAAGAGGAGTGAAAACAGCAAGCCCGTCAGCCTCAACATAAGAAGTCCCTCCGCTCGAAATCAACACAACGCGTTCCGGAATCTTTTGGCTCAAGTTTACACCAAAACACGCCAGCCGCGACGAAGCTTCAAAGCTTCATCGCGGCCTTTTTGTTGCGCGTGGGGCAAGAGAGGTTGGAATTTAAAAACGTACGCGCCCGACTTTTAATCCAAGCTCTTCAGGTCGGGCTCGACCCAGTGTGCGCGTGCTTCAGTGGAGAAGAGGCGTTCGCGCGTGTAGAAGGCGAGCGGGAGGCTCTTGTCCGCCATGTCCGCGATGTCGTTTGCGAGCGCGGCGAGCGAGCGCGCTTCGTTGCGTCCGTCTTCGAGGAATGCGCGGACGTGTCGCAGCCAGAAGATCGTGAGCGTCTCGTGGTAGCCGCCCGTAGGCGTCGTGCGTATGCCGTGCGCTTCGTTGTAACGCTTGATGCCTGTGCGCACGCGCGCGACCGCTTCCGGCCAGTCGTACACAAGCAGGTGCCAGAGCGCGACGGTCAGATGTGCGGCGTGCGTCCACTCCTCGCGCGGCAGCGTGCAGTCTTCAAAGCGTCGCACGAGCGAGAGAATCTCTTCGGTCGTGCGGAATGTGGTCATCTCTAGCGCGAGCATGGACATGGCTCAAACTCCCAACGTCAAAATTTGTAACACAGAACAAACTCGATTCGAGCGAAAGCGGCGACAAAGGTTTCGGCGAAACGTTCGCTGCTCTGCCATTGAGCTACGACCGCGTCAAAAGTGGTCGCGGCCGCCGGGACTCGAACCCGGAACCTGCGGCTTAAGAGGCATGTAGTTCCGCCAGCATTCGCCGCTCGCGCACGAATCGTTCGGGGTGACAAGTTTGAGAAGACATTCGAGCGCGGCCTTTCGACCGCCCGGATTCGCTATCCGGCAAGGCTCAAAGCCGGCATGGCCGACTCTTTGTGCGATGTAGTCCTCCCGGCATTCACTCCGAAGCTTTCAGCGTTCAGCTTTCAGCCAAACCACTTCGAGGTTGTGAAGGGCTTTAAGCTGAGAACTGACTGCTGTTGAAGTGGCGACAAGATTGGCGAGAGGTGTACGACCGCTTGCGGCGGCCGTCGTAGGAGTTGAACCTACAAGCTAGGAGGTTAATCCTGGTCTACCATGTACTCACGCCTGCATTCGCCACGCTCAAAGAACCATTACAAGAGGCCGACAAGAATTCGATTCGTGACTTTACACATTGGAAGTATGTAGTCACGTCGGCATTCGGCCCCCTTTTGATTTCGGATTTCGGAATGCGGACGCGGATTCGATGATTGTCGAGAAGCGGAGTGGCATTCCTCCTCTCTCAATCCGCAATCCGAAATCCGCATTCCGAAATTATCAAAGAGCGACCTGCTCGACGACGCCGACCCAGTGCTCGGCGTTGAGGCTGCCTGTGGCGAAATCCGCCACAACGTCGAAGACCTGATCCGAAAAGCCGCCGACGTTGAGAACGTCCACAGAGCCCGTTGCTTGCACGGTCTGGTACGGCTGCAAGTCAACGCAGACCATCCGTGCGTGCGGGTTGCGTCGCTTGAACACAGCCCACTCCTGCATCGTCGCCGTGCCGCGGCCAGCCCGCGCGTCAATCCACGACTCGTTATCCGAGACGTAGAGGACGAGGTCGCCCTCGGCCTTGCGCGCGTTCAAGAGTCGGAGCGGAGCCGAGCAGCTCGTGCCGCCGCCGCCGACGGCCGCGAGCTTCTGCGCGTTCGTCATCACGCTGTCGCGCGGGTTCAAATGCAAGCCCCTCACGACATCATGCTCGAACGGCAGAACCTCCGCGCGCGGGTTGCGGCGTACGACTGCGGCCGCTACGAGCGCGGCAACGTCAACGCAGCGCACGGCCGTCGTCGAGCCCTTTCGGTAGCCCGTCACGGGCGACTGCATCGAGCCCGAAACGTCTGGGAAGACGTAGACCTTGCCCTTGATGCGCGGCACGTTCGAGATTGCCGCCTCCATCGCGTCCTGAAGCGCGTCGCGCACGACCCCCGGCACGCCCTCGCCCGCCGACGCGTACGCGACCAGAAGCTGGTAAGGGAAGACACGCGCCTTCTTAACCTTCTCAGGGTCTGCGAGGCGATGCGCGACAAGCTCGGCCAAGCCGGGCTGCTCGAAGACGCGATGACGCACGAACGTGTTGAGGTTCATACGCGTCATCTGCCACGGCGCGCGTTGCGCAATCGCAGTCCACTCGGCCGTGCCGAGTTCGAGCGCAGTCAACATCTGGAACGGCACGTCGGGCATCGTAGCGCGGTCGCCGGCCTTGAACTCCTCAAACTGGCGTACGACCGCGGGCAGCGACTCAGGCTTAAAGTCGCGGCCGAGCATGTAGCCGTACAGCGCCTCGCGCTCCGCGTCGCGCGGGCGCGGGTGAACCATCTTGAGGATGTCGGCGAACGAAGGCGACTGGCCCACGCTCGCGCGAAAGACGGCCGACGCGTCGCGCGCTTCGAGCCACTCGCGCACGAGACGCTTCGGGGCCGAGCCGAGCGACTTGCGGCCCACGACGCCCGAACGAAGAATCTGCACGAAGTTGCGAAGCATCTTGCCGTTGTCAACAACGCGCGGGAAGACGCGTGCGAGCAACTTCACGTCCTTCACCGCGAGCGCCGCGAGCAAGAGCGCGGGCATGTCCTTCATCAGACCGCGCTCGCGCGCGTAGACGGCAGTCTTCGCGATGAACTCGGCCTCAACCTTCTCGCAGAGTTCGAGCACGACCGCGAGCTGTTCCCGCGCTCCAGCATAGAAGGTCTGCGTGAGGCAGCCCGTCGCCGCATACTGCGCGAGCGCCTGCTTCGGCGTGAGAGCGTAGGCGCGCGCGCCTTCCTCGTTGCGCGCATCCGTCGCGGGCACGAGCTTGCCCACGAGCGACTTGAAAAGATTCTTGTTTGCCATCTGCGGTTTCCCCCTCGGACAAGTGAAAGCATTCCGACTCTGGAGAAGTCTGTCGTGAAAGCTTTGACGTTGGAGAACCGAATTACCTTGAGAGAAGAGAGCGGCGCTTCGTCAATGCGCCGACTGCGGAGGGAGGAGTCGAACCCCCTTGACCTGTTTCAGAGACAGGCAGCTTGCCAAGTTAGCTGACTCCGCAAAGAGTCGCGATGGGTGGAGTTGAACCACCGGCCTCTCGATTATCGGTCGAGCGCTCTAGCCGATCTGAGCTACACCGCGAAACGTCTCGATAGGCCGGGTCGGATTTGAACCGACGATCCTCCGCTTAAAAGGCGGATGCCTTGGGCCACTTGGCTACCGGCCTGTGCTAGAAAACTCCGGCGGTTGGAATCGAACCAACGACATTCCGATTAACAGTCGGACTCTCTACCAACTGAGATACGCCGGAAAGGAAAAGGGAGCGGGGGCGGGAATCGAACCCGCCTTCTTGGTTTTTGAGACGCGGCTTATGAGACCGCCGTGCACCCCAGTGCACATCCCCGCACAAAGACTACTGCGGCGGCGGGACTCGAACCCGCACACACTTGTTTACAAGACAAGCGCTCTGGTTCCCATTTGAGCTACGCCGCAAAGATGGACCGGGAGGGACTCGAACCCTCACGAAGAGTTTGCAGGACTCCCATGCAGCCATTACATCACCAGCCCGTGTTGAAGTGCGGAAGTCAGAGTGCGGAGTGATGAATGAAAGGCAGCTCGCTTTTAATTCTGCACTCTGCACTCTGACTTCCGCACTTACTTCAAATTGCGGAGGCGGGATTTGAACCCGCGACCCGCGGTTTATGAGACCGCCGCTCTGCCCCTGAGCTACTCCGCGTCGTTTGTTCGTTCGAGAGCGGGCCTGGCAGGACTCGAACCTGCGGCGACTCGTTTAGAAGACGAGCGCTCTGTCCGTCTGAGCTACAGGCCCAAAGTTTTGGAGGCGATGGCCGGAGTCGAACCGGCACGCTTTCGTTTACGAGACGAACGCTCTGCCGCATTTTGAGCTACATCGCCGTTTGAAGTTGGTCGGGGCGGGCTGCCGGTAGTCAGCCGTTCGCTCCACAGTCCTTGCGCGGTCACGCCCCCGCGCGGATGAGCCGCGCCCCGTCGTTTGATAGCCGGTGAAGGAATCGAACCTTCGATCTTCAGTTTGTAAGACTGCTGCTCTAGCCTGTCTGAGCTAACCGGCCGTAGGGAAGTTTTTAGTTTTGAGTTTTTAGTTTCGAGTGAAGGCGAGTCCATATCTCATCTCAAAACTAAAAACTGCTTTTAAGATGGAGGCAGTTGGACTCGAACCAACATCTTCGGCTCTTCAGGCCGACGCTTGCGCCACGTCAGCTTCACCTCCGTGCGTGTTCATTCGTTCAGGGACTTGAGCGTGTGTGAGGGAGAGCGGCCGTCCGTCTCTCCCTCCGCGTTCAGGCGAACTCGCGTCTCTCGTCGAGCGGCGTGCCTTCGACGTAGAGGTACTTGCGCCATTCGGGCCGCGACTCCGCGTAGTGACAGAGCAGGACTTCGTCGAGCCCTACGCGCAGAGCCGTCTGCGCCGTGAGCAGAGGCATGCGCGCCTCTTCGGGCGTGCGGTTACCCTTGCGCGTGTTGCAACGGACGCAGGCCGTCGCGAGGTTCTCTGGCGTCGAACGTCCAGCACGCGAGCGCGGCGTGATGTGATCGAGCGTCAACTCGTGTGCGGCCCGACGCTCGCCGCAGTACTGGCATCGGAAGCGGTCGCGCACAAAGATGCGTAGACGCTTCATGCCGGCCGTCTGTCGTCTGCGACGCACGTTGACGTAACGACGCAGGCGCACGACCGAAGGCACTTGGAACTCCGCGCGCGTCGAGCGAAGCACGCGGCCCTCTTCGTACTCTTCGACCAAGACCGCGCCGCGAATTACAAGGCACATTGCGCGAGCCACGCCCACAGCGCCGAGCGGCTCGTATGAAAAGTTCAAGAGCAGAACCCTGCCGTTCAGACTAGCCATCCCGGCGCCTCCTTTCAGTTAGATTTCGGAATGCGGATTTCGGAATGCGGATTTGAAAACAGATTGAAGGAAGTCATGCCTTCATCAATCCGAAATCCGAAATCCGCATTCCGCAATGAGTGGAGGTGCGGGCGGTCGTGAGGCTTAAGCCGCGCGGGGTGCGCGGCCCGCCCGCAATCTCGTTTGAGGCCGTCAGTCGAGGAAGACTACGCGCGGCGCGAACGGAGCTTCACTCTCCGTGTTCATCACCACGCGGTGCCAGCCTTCGAGCACGACGGTCTTGTGGTCGCTGTGCCACACGCGACCCTTTACGTAAACCTCCGGGTCGCGCTTGAGCTGCTGCCAGCCCCAGCGAGCGGCCTTCGGGTTCGACGCGAGGAATCGCTCGTACTGCTTGTCGGTCAAGCCTCGCGGCATGCGCGAGCAGACCCAGACCGACTGGCCGCCCTTTCGGAAGGCGAACTGGCAAGTGTGCGGCTTGCTGCCCGCGCCACGGCTCAGAGGCTCGTTGCGGCGCACAAGCCACTCAGGTACGACGAGACGCGGCTCAGGAATGAAGAACCACTCGCCCTGTCGCACGAACGCCTCGTTACGGCGGGTTAGACGATGCTTCTGGCGACGCAAGTTTTTACGCACGGCCAAACGCACGCGCGGCGGCTGGAGCGACTCCATCGCCGTCAAGACGCCCGACACGGACGCGCCCGGCGCCGCGCAGACGAACCAGTGACGCTCGTCGTGGCCGCAGAGATACTTCTCCTTCGCGCCGTCGCGTCGGCCGAGCAAGAGCAGATGGCGCATCTCCGGACGGAGGTCTACGACCTCGTACTCGACGCGCTCGTCGCGCGCGAGACGTATGTCGAAGAACTCGCCCTTTTCGTCAGTCCCGATATCTATGCCGGGGCTTCGACCCACACGGCGGAAATCGTTCACGATCTCTCGGAACTGCAAGCGCGCCCCCATGAGCGCGAACTTCTCAACTAACAATCCGTTTCCCATAAAACTTTCCTTTGCATGTGCCCACGCGGGGCTTCTCATACTTGGACGCGGACGTTAGCCTACGGTGCGGGTGTAACCCTTTCTGTAGAGACGGACGACCGCGCCCTCCCCGCGCCGCCTAAAGGCGCGCAGGAAGATTCTCGCGACGTAGTACAGCCTGAGCCGTGACATCAGCGCGGCCTCCTTTCTTGTCTGACTTGAGTTGAAGGTTTACGGCGCGTGCGTGTGTGCGCCAAAGAAAAGCACGCGGTCGGATTCGAACCGACGCTTGAAGGTTTTGCGGACCGACGCCTTAGGCCTCTTGGCTACGCGTGCTTGAGGGAAGTGCAGAGTGCGGAGTGCAGAGTGATGAATGAAGACGGCGAGCCTTTAATTCATCACTCTGCACTCTGACTTCTGCACTCCGAAAGCGGGAGGAGGGAGTTGAACCCTCGAAGCGAGTTTGGAAGACTCGAATGTTCCCGGTTACATCACTCCCGCGTTGAGTTTGAAAGGGCGGTGCGGGAATCGAACCCGCATCTGAATCGTTCGAAGCGATCCGCTCTTGTTCCGTTAAGCTAACCGCCCAAAGAGGAGAGAAGTGGACGGCGGGAGTCGAACCCGCGTATCCGACATGGCGAGCCGGCGCTTTAGCCGTCTAAACTACGTCCACATATTTTGGTCGGGGTGCGGGGAGTTGAACCCCGTCCACAAGTTCCCAGGACTTGGATGCTGCGTTACACCACACCCCGTTAAAACGTATGCGCCGCGCGGGACTCGAACCCGCAGCCCCCCGATTAAGAGTCGGGTAATCATGCCTGTTGATCTTCCGGCGCGTTTGAAAGGCGGAGCGGACGAGATTTGAACTCGCGTAAGCTGAATCGACAATCCAGTGCCTAAGCCTCTCGGCCACCGCTCCTTGAAAGTTTGAAAGGGCGTGCGGGATTTGAACCCGCGCGTGCGCGATAGAGAGTCGCGTGCCTTTGTCCGTGCTTGGCTAACGCCCCGTGTTTTGAACTGAGTTTGAATTGGGTCGGCCGGCGGGACTCGAACCCGCGCCGCCGCGTTCACAGCGCAGCGCTCTTCCTCTGAGCTACGGCCAACATAAACCTTTCGGACAGGGGCGGCGGGACTCGAACCCGCAAAGCCGCTTCGGGCGCTTGATTGAAAATCAAGCCGCTTTCTCCATTTGCATACGCCCCCTCGAACCTTTCATGCGCGCGGAGAGATTCGAACTCTCAACCGACAGTTTTTAAGACTGCCGCCTCTACCGCTTGGGCTACGCGCGCTCGTATGCGCGCGGCGGGAGTCGAACCCGCACAAAGACTCTTTTTGAGAGAGCCGCCTCTGCCGTTTGGGCCACACGCGCTCGAAGGAAATGATGAATGAGGAGTGATGAGTGATGAGAGGCAAGCCTTCTTCAACTCATCATTCATCATTCCTCGCTCATCATTCCGAATACGGGAGGTGAGATTTGAACTCACATAGGCCGCCTTCTGAGGGCGGTGTGTCTGCCATTTGCACCACTCCCGCGCGAAACAAATACTGGGGGAGGGAGTCGAACCCTCGACGGGACTTTGCCCACGGCGCTCTCATCGCCGCGCGTTTGCCTTCTACGCCACCCCAGCCTGTAAAGACTCCGGGGGAAGGACTCGAACCCACACTTCCTGTTCCAAAGACAGGCGTCCTCCCTTTAGACGACCCCGGAATGAAAACGAACCCGGAAGGACTTGAACCTTCGGCCTCAGGCTCCGCACGCCTGCGCTCTTATCCGTCTGAGCTACGGGTTCAAAGGGAAATGATGAATGAGGAATGCTGAATGATGAATGTTAAGATTCAAGCCTTCTTCAATTCATCATTCATCATTATGAAAGACAGCGTGCTCTTAATTCATCACTCTGCACTCTGACTTCCGCACTCCGAAGCGGAAGGTGTGGGAGTCGAACCCACAGGAGTCTTCTAAGCTCCGACAGTTTTCGGGACTGCTCGGCATGCCGTGTGCCCAACCTTCCAAGTTTGGCAGGGACGCCCGGACTCGAACCGGGATTGACGGATTTGGAGTTCGCCAGTTTTGCCTTTAACGTACGCCCCAACGTATGCATCAGGGAGGACTCGAACCTCCATGCCCCACACAGGGACGACGGCTTTACAGGCCGCTGCCTAGCCAATTCGGCCTCTGATGCTCAAAGAATTTCTGTTCAAATGATTCCTAAAATCTTCGCGGAAAAAATTGATGAAGGCGGGAAGCGCACACACGCGACGCGTAAAAGCCGACGCAAGGCGGCGGGCGACTAACCCGCCTTCATCTCCTCAAGGTAATTCGGTTATCAAACAACAAAAAAAAGGAGCGGGCCTTTTGGCTTCCCACAGGAAGCAGGCCCGCTCCTTCGCAAGTCTCCGAGAAACGTTTAGAGATTTGGGGAGCGGGAGGCCCGCCCCCGCTAAAGTTACGTCTGTATCTGGCTATTATCGCGATGTAGCCCGCCTTCAAGTCTGAAGGCATGGCTTTGTGTAATCTGACTGCCGGGCTCCGACGTTAACAACGCCGGACATGCGACGACGCGACCCGCGCCCGTATATTCGGCGGCGGACGATTGCCATGCGGCCGGCCTTCCGGTCACGCTCGCTCGCTTCGTCATGTTCCGTTTCGTAGTCATTGTCGTTTCCGTCTTTACTCGTGATGCCGCCCGCAAAATCGGCGACAGGCGTGAATATAGCAGACTACTTTATATTGTCAAGCACTTTTTTCAAATTTAATTTTGAGACTGTCAAAAGGCCGTGCCCGCGCGCGCGGAAGTTTGTGCGGCGGGGCCGCGTGGGCGATACTTGGGCCGCGCGCACGCACGAAAGTCTCAGGCGGCGCGCGTTCAAAGAGGACTCGTATGAGGCCAGTAATCGTCGCCGTCGGCGGCTTCACTTCAGACACCGGGAAGACGACGCTCGTCTGCGAACTGATAAGCCGTCTCAAAGGTTGGGAGGCAATAAAAGTCTCGCGCGGGCATTACCGCTCATGCGGCCGCGACCCGAAAGCTTGTTGCATAAGCCCCTTGCTCGGCGAGGAGCCTGTCGTGCGCTCCGGTCGCGCGGAGACTTACACGGCGGGCAAGGACACGGGCCGCTTCTGGGACGCGGGCGCGTCGAACGTACACTGGGCGATAGTGACGGACGGGCAGGTCGGCGAGGGCGTGCGCGCGGCGTTGGGGCGCGTACGCGCGGAGGGCGTCCTAGTAGAAGGGAACAGCATCTTGCGTCATCTTGAGCCCGACTTCTTTCTGATGGTCGCGCGGCCCGACCTTCTGAAGATAAAGCCGACCGCGCGCCGCGCGCTCAAGAAAGCCTCCGCGCTCTACGTCTCTTGTGAAGGTGATAAAACGGACGGGCGAGACATGCGACGCTTCGTCGAGTGGCAGGAGACTTCAGGGCTCTACGGAGTCATCTCCGAACTTCCCGTCTACACGCGCGAGGACATCCCTCGCCTCGTCCAGTTGATAACCTCGCTTCCAAAGACGCAGGACGAGCGTCTTGAGACTGGCCGCGTGGCGACGCTTTAAAATTCTTACGGAAGACTTTCAAAGATGGACGGAAGAATCTTTCAACTCAACCGCTCCAAAGGCGGCGTGCCAAAGCTCGGCGTGCGCGAAGCGTTTCTCTCAGAGGCCGGGCTCGAAGGCGACATGCAGAAGGACTTGCGTTACCACGGCGGCCCGGAGCGCGCTCTATGCCTCTTCCCGCTCGAACTCATCCTTGAGTTACAGGCCGAAGGCCACCCGGTCTTCCCCGGCTCGGTCGGCGAGAACGTAACGGTCTGTGGACTCGAATGGGCACGCATCGAGCCGGGCTCGCGTCTCTCGCTCGGCGACGAGGCTCTGGTCGAAATAACAAGCTACACATCGCCCTGCAAGACAATCGCCGAATCATTCACCGAAGGCACCTTCAAACGCATCTCGCAGAAAGTCCACCCCGGCGACTCGCGCCTCTACGCGCGCGTCCTGCGCTCCGGCCGCCTCGCCATCGGTGACACGATCAAACTACTCTAGCGAACTCTTAGCCCTAGCACGCTGCGCGATTTAAACCGTCTGTCCGAGCGCGAGCGTCGTCGCGCTCGCGCGCTGACTCATGACCTCTTCAAATCTTTGCCTCTCGCTTGGCAGGGCCGAGGCCATGAGCATGAACTGGCGTTTCGGTACGCTCAGAACGTCCAGAGCCTCTGTGCAGCGCACGGTTGCGTTGCGCGTCGTGTTGTTGAGCACGGCAGCCTCGCCAAAGTATTCGCCCGGCCCAAGCTCCGCGAGCTTAATCGTGCGGCCCTGCTCTTCGCGGAGCACTTCCGCGCGGCCCTTGACGATGATGTATACGCGGTCGCCCAGGTCGCCCTGACAGAAGACCTCTCGGCCCGGCTCGAAGTGTTCTTTGGCAAGCTTCTCAGAGTCGTCCAGCTTCAACTGCACAAGCTCGGTCGGCAGCAGAAGGTCGAGCAGCCAAGAGGCCGCGACCTTCAAACGTCTGCCCCAACCCGGCAGCTTCATCAAGTAGACCGCGCGCCAAATCAGCCACGCTAAGTAGCCGGAGACGGGCACGCCAAAAATCTCGGCCACGGCCGAGCGATGGCCGAGCGCGCCCATCTTGCCGAGGTCTTTGAAGTCGAAGGCGCGCCGCTCGCCTCCGCGAATCCCTACGCGAATTGAGGTCACGATGTTGTGCGCCGCTACCTTCGCCTGACGTATCGCGTGTTGTGCGGTCGGCGGGCTGTTGCCCGCGCCATTCGCGAGCGGGACGACCGCGCAGTCGCCGAGCGCCCAGACATTCTCCGCGCCTTCAACTTCGAGAAAAGAGTTCGCCATAAGCCGTCCCGCCTTGTTGCGCGGCAAATCAAGGCTCTCGATTATCGGGTGCGGCGAAGAGGGAATTGTTGAGACGAGCGTGCGCGTCCCGATTCGCTTGCCGTCCTGCAAGATGACCTCGTTGCCCGTCGCCGCCGCGAGCCGAGTCTTGAGACGAATCTCGACGCCGCGCTTCTTCAAAATCTTCTGCGCGAAGAGGCCGAGCCGTTCCGTGACTTCAGGCAAAATGCGCTCGCCAGCGTGCAGCAGCACGACGCGTATCTCAGACGGATTGATGTGGCGGTAACTGCGCGCTGCCTCGCGCACAAAGTCGTTGAGTTCGGCCACAACCTCGACGCCTGAGAAGCCCCCGCCAGCGACGACAAAGGTTAACAAACGTCGCCGAAGCTCCACGTCATCGCGCTCGACCGCGGCCTCTTCGAGCGCGTGTATGACGTGGTTGCGTATGCGCAGCGCGTCGCCCAGATTCTTGAAGGGGAGAGCGTGTTCGGGCAAGCCACGCATGCCGCGAAAGTCCGTCACGCTCCCCAACGCGAGCACGAGGTGGTCGTAATGCAAGACGTGCGGGTGCGGCTGGAAACCTTGCGCGGTCGTCACAGTACGCTTCTTCAGGTCAACCGATTCAATCTCGCGCACGTGCAGGTCTGTGCGCGGGAGCAGGCGACGTATGGGGCTTACGGCGTCCGTGATTCCGATTGCGCCAGAGACGACTTCGGCCAACATCGGCTGGAAGACGAAGTAGTTCTCCTTGTTGACGAGGACTATCTCGAAGTCTCCGCGGCGGCCGAGCGCACGCTCAAGATACTGCGCGGTGTAGACGCCCGCGAACCCTCCGCCGAGTATGACGACGCGCTTGCGTTCCTCTTTGCGCTTGCGCATGCCGCCACGCACGCCTCTCTTTAGCATCGCCGATTCTTTAATCACAATCATTGCTTTACCCATCGCTTCCGTACGTCATGCAACTCTGTAAATCCCTATGGGCGCGACGCGCCCCTTCACGTTGACGTGACCGATGTGTTGCGCGTCGTTCAGGTCGTCACTGCGTACCTCCGTCCAGACCTCTTCCGAGACGAGTAGCTGCGAGCCGAACTGCTTGTTCAGTTGCTCTATGCGCGAGGCGAGATTCACGACATCGCCGATGACCGTGTACTCCTGCTTGAGCGTCGAGCCGATGCTGCCCGTCACGGCCTCGCCCGCGTGTATGCCTATGCGCACGCGCGTCGGGAGGACGGTGCCGCTCGCAACCTCTGCCTCTACGCGCGCGAGGATTTCTCGCGCGGCGTTGACTGCATTCGAGCAGTCGCGTCCTTCCGATAGCGGCGCGCCGAAGACGGCCATGAAGCCGTCGCCCAGGAACTTGTTGATGATGCCGCCGCGGCCGACGACTATCTCGGCCATGAAGCCGAAGAGCGATTCGAGATATTCGACTACCTCTTCGGGGTGGCGGTCTTCGGCGAACGTCGTGAAGTTCTGTATGTCTAGAAACATCACGCAGACGTTTCGCTTCTCGCTACGCAGTCCGCCGTCGCGTTCGAGCAGCTTGTCCACGACGGCGGGCGAGACGTGACGCCCGAACGTGTTGACGACTTCGTTGCGCTCCTCCGCGAGACGGAACGAGTCGAGCATGCGTCTCTTTATCTGCAAGGCGACTAACCCTGTGACGATGCCGAGCGCGAGCAGGACAATGCCCTTCGCCGCGTGAATGGGAACGCTCACAAAGAGCGGATTCAAGTCTCTTCCGGCTCCGACGTTGTTGAGATAGACGACGCCGACGAGCGTGTACTCGACGGCGGCCACTGCCCCGGTGAAGACCGAGAGCCTGAAGTCCAGACGCAGCGCGGAGAGCGCGATGAAGATCGGGTAGATGAAGACCGGAATCAGAGAGAGCGCCGCGACCGCGTCAGTGTAGGAAGCGGCGACGATTATCTGAGCGGTCGGGCAGCTCGTCTCGACAAAGGCAGTCACGTAGCGGTAGAAGCGCGGAATCTTTCCGACGCTCTTGACGAAGCGGTTGAGCAGAATTCGCTCCGCCACGAGATAGCCGATCAGCGCGAACAGGACGAAGAATCGCCACTGGTCGAACGCATGAATACTGCCACGGAAGGAGTTCCTAATCTCTTCCGTAAGAAAGACCGGCAGGATAACGGAGAGCACAAGCCCAGTCCCGATAACTATCGTCAGGACGAGCACGCGCAGACGCTCCGCGCCCAGAGCCTCTCGCTCGAACTCGGCTTCGAGAATGCTCTCGGCTTCGGCGCGCCTACGCGCCGCGCGCTGCCTGAGCCTCCGTAGATGTATCGCCATCGCAGCCATCTTCGTACGTCCGTTAATCCGAAATCGGTCGCCCTCGCAGTTTCCTTCAAACACGCTTTAGCCTTCGACGTGAATGCGCCGGACGCCGAACGCGATAAAGCGCGCGGCGATGTTGCGTATGAACGGCACGCGCATAAACGCGGGCGGCTTGACGGGCTTCGAAGACGTGAGCGACGGCTCTATCAAACGCCTCTGCATCATTGACTGGAACGTCTGCACGACGCGCGTCGGCAGTCGTCGCTTGCGCTCGACCTCGCGCAACGTGCGCTCGCTCACTTCGCCCGACTTGAGCGACGCGGCGAGCGTGTTCGCGGCGACGACCGCGTCCTGAATCGCGTAGTTGATGCCGACTCCGCCGACGGGCGACATGACGTGCGCGGCGTCGCCGATCAGAAGAAGACCGGGCCTGTGCCAACGCTTGAGACGAGACGATTCGACCGAGAGCATCGCGACCTGCTTCCAGTCTTTCAGGTGCTCCGTGCGGTCTGCCAACTGCGGCGCGAGCGCGGCCACGCCTTTGCGCAACTCTTCGAGTCCCGCCGCGCGCAGGCGTTGAAAGTCGCCCTTCGGAATCACGTAGCCGACCTGCCACTCCGTGTCCCGGTCGAGAAGTATGAGTATGCCGCCGCGCCCGAAGCGACCAGACACGCCCGCGCCGTCCGACTCCTCGCGCGGCAGACGGAACCAGAGCACGTCCATCGGCGGCGCGTTCTTCACGGGCTCCATCCCGCTCAGACGACGCACGCGCGAAGAGCGGCCGTCCGCGCCGACCGTCAGCCGAGCGCGAAGCTCGTGCGTGCGGCCTTCGCCGTCTTCGTAGATGACTCCGCGCACCGCTCCTTCTTCCTCAATCAGCTCGCGAACGTTCGCGCCCATACAGAGGCGGAAGGTCGGGTAACGCTCGGCCTCGCGCACGATGAACTCAAGAAAGCGCGCCTGCGGGAGCATCGTTATGTACGGGTACTTCGTCTTCAGTTGGCTGAAGTCGAAGTTGACGCCGATGCCGGAATCAGTCTTGAAGCTGAGCTTGCGCAGCTTGCTGTGCGGAAGCTCAAGCACGCGCTCGGCGAGCCCAAGCTCGTCCATGATTTCGAGGACGGACGGGTGCAAAGTGTCACCGCGAAAGTCTCGGTCGAAGTCCTTGTGTAGTTCGAGCAGCGTGACGGCGATGCCACGTCGCGCGAGCAGAAGCGCAAGGATTACTCCGGCCGGCCCCGCGCCGACGATGCAACAGGTCGTCTGCTCCGTGACGTGTACTTGGGCCTCGCTCGCGTTAACGTGCGCGGCCCGCGGCATTGTGGTTACGGTATTCATAAGCTCTTTCCTTTCGTCTTTACTCTAGAAGCTCACACGTGTTGCTCCGCCAGCGCGGGCGTCTGTCCTTCGTCGGTTGCGTCTTTAACTTCGTGGCCGCCCGTCGTATCCCACTTCACGAGCTTGAGGTCGAGCACGAAGATGCTGTAAAGCACGGGCACGAGCAGAAGCGTGATGAAGGTCGCGGCGCACAGGCCGCCTATCTGCGCGTAACACATGGGCTCCCAAAGAGGCCCGCCGTGCGACGCGAGCGGGAAGAGGGCGATGACGGTCGCGCCCACAGTGATGAGCACGGGCCGCAGACGCATGATGCCGGCGTCGAGCAATGCCTCAATCAAAGGCTCGCCCTCGGCGTGCTTCTCCTCTATGAAGTCGAAGAGGACGATGATGTGGCTGACGATGACGCCCACAAGGCTCACGATTCCGAGGAACGCCATGAAGCCAAACGGCGCGCCCATCACCCACAACGCCGCGAGCGCGCCGACCATCCCGTATGGCACCGCCGCGAAGACGATGAACGGCTTGATCGCGTTCTTGAACTGGAAGACGAGCGCGAGGAATATCAGGAAGATAGATATCCCAAGCACGACGACCAAGTCCTTGAAACTCTTCGTCGCGTCATACTCCTCGCCGCCTATCTCAAGGCGGTAGCCCGCGGGCAGCTTTGCTTGCAACTCCGTCAACTGCGCGCGCGCCGCATTCATCACTTCCGAGGCGAGGTGGCCTTCCGTCGGCGCGGTCGAGATGGTGATGGTTCGGAACTGATTCCGCGCGCGTATCTTCTCGGCCTGCATCCCGTACTCAGTCTGCGAGACCTGCCGCAGAGGAACTTTCTGCTGCCCCTGCGACGAGTAGACGTATAGGTTCTGCAAGTCGCCGAGCCGCGCGCGCTCTTCCATGCGGAGCCTCGCGACAACGGGAATCTCCTTGTCGCCCTCGCGCAGAGTGGTCACGCGCGAGCCGTAGGTCGCGGCGTACGAGGCCGCCGCCACGTCCATGTTCGACAAACCGGAGAGGGCCGCGCGGTCCGGGTCTGTCTGGAATTTCACGGCGAAGCTCTCGCCGCCCCAGTCGTCGCGCGTGCGTTCGGAAATGCCAGTGCCGTCGAGAATCGCCTTGACCTTCTCGGCGTAGGCGCGGAGCGTAGGCATGTCCTCGCCGGTCACGCGAATCTGCACGGGTAGCCCGACCGCCGCGCCCGATTCGAGTTGTCGCACGTCTATGCGCGCGCCCGGAATGCGCGCCGACAGAGCCTCCTGCAAAGGCCCCATCAGGTGCGCGGTCTCGTGCTTGTCCTTAACCTGTATGATGATCTGCGCGTAGTTCTGCTGTTGCAGTTCGGGCGAGACCGAGAACCAGAAGCGCGGCCCGCCGCCGCCGACAAACGTCGTCAGCGATTGCAGAAGCTCTTGCCCCTCGCCCTCTTCGCTCGCGTGATGCTTGCTGTACTCCGCGATTGTCTCGCGGATAATCTGCTCGGCCCGCGCCGCCGTCTCGTTCGTCGTAGACGCAGGCGCGTCCTCCGGCAACCACACGTCAACGTAGGACAGGTACGAAAGGTCTTTGGGGAAGAACGCGGTCTTGAGCTGGCTCATGATGACGCCGCCCATGACGAGCACGCCGAGCGAGCCCGCGAGCACGCGCCAACGGTGGTTGATTGCCCAAGTGCCCGCGCGATAGTAAAGGGCCGCGAAGCCGCTCTTGCGACGCTCCTCGACGGGCTTCTCCGCTCTCGGCCTGAGAAGGTAATAGGCGATGAGCGGGATAAAGGTCATCGAGACGATGCGCGACGCGACGAGCGAGCACGTCAGCACGACCGGCAAACTGTAGACGAACTCGCCCGGCGTGCCGCCCAAGATAAGGAACGGAAGATATGCGACGATGTTCGTAATCGTCGCGTAGAGAATCGCCGTCGCGAGCTTCGTCGGCCCAAGCCATGCGGCGACTATGGACGGGTGGCCGAGCGCGAGGTCGCGCTTGATCGCGTCGCCCGCGACGACCGGGTCGTCAACCAGAAGTCCGAGCGCGATGATGAGCGTGGCGATTGAAATCTGCTGAAGGTCTATGCCGAGCACCTTCATCATGCCAAAGGTCATCGCGAGCGTAATCGGAATCGCCAGCGCCATCAGAAGCGCCGAACGCCACTCCCAGAAGCCCACGAGCGCCACGATGACGACGAGGATGATTGCCTCATACAAGCTCGTCATGAAGAGGTCTATGCTCTCCTTGACTTGCAAGGGCTGATCCGAAGTGCGCGCGTAGATAAGGTCGTCGGGCAGTTGGCGGCGGAGTCCCGCGAGCGTCTCGTCCACGGCCTTGCCAAACTTGTCTATCTGCTCGCCCGAACGCATCTGCACCGAGAGCGTGATCGCGCGGCTTCGGCGCCAACGCCCTTCCGCGTCGCGCCAGTTGAAGTAGTTGAGGTAGTGCGCCGGAAGGTCATAGCCGCGCACGACGCCCGCGATATCGCGCAGATAGACGGGCTTGCCGGAGTTGGTCGGGATGAGCGTGTCGCCTATCTCGCCGACGCTCTTGAATTCGCCCGAAGGCGAGATGGTAACGTTCTTGCCTTCGACGTTGACCTGCCCGCCGGAGGAATTGATGTTGCGCACGCTCAAAATGTCGTCGAGCTTCGAGGGCTGTATGCCGTAGGCCGCCAACCTCTCCTGCGAGTAGAAGAGGAAGACGCTCTCGTTTAGGAGTCCGGCGCGACTGACCTTCGAGACCTGCGGGATGAGCTTGAGCGTCTTCTCGATCTGATCCGTGAAGTCGTCAAGCTCGCGGTAGCTGTACTTGTCGCCCGCGACTTCCATCAAACGGCTTTGCGTCTCCGAGGGGTCGCGCACGATGACCGGCGGCCAAGCGTCCGGATGAAACTCGGCTGACTGCAACTTCTCCGAAGTGAACTGGCGAACGTGTCCGAGCAGTTCCGCGTCCGTGGCGTCCGACGCGCCGTCGAAGCCAAAGAAGCCGCCGCCCTCAATGAAGCGAACGTCGCGCGCGAAACCCTTCTCGCGAACGTATGCCTGGAACATCTCGGCGGGCTCGCGCAGCATTTGCGAAGGGACGGACTGCGGCATGTTGAAGACGAGCGTGAACCTGTTACCGCCTTCCGCGCCCGCGCGCGTCTCTTCGATGGCCTTTTGCAACGCGTGCGCGCGCGGCTCAAGCTCGGCCGCGCTGACGGGCGGGCCTGAGACCGTGAGCATGAGCGCGGCCGTGTCGCCGAAGTCCTTTATGAAGTTGATGGGGCCCGCGCCTTGCGGCAGGTTGTGTATGGAGTCGAGCTTCATCTTGATGTCGTCGAACTCCTTGCCCGTCTCCTTCAAATTCTCGTCGAGTTCGACGTAGACGACCGCGATGCCCGTGCGCGAGATTGATTCAATCTTCGTCACTTTCGAGTTCGCGGCCATCTGCTCCTCGACCTTCTTCGTGACCAACTGCTCGATTCGCTCGGCGCTCGCGCCGGGCCAAGGGACGAGCGCCACGGCCTGCCGCACTTGCACCTCCGGGTCTTTGCGCTGCGGCATGGTCAGATAACCGTAGACGCCCCAGAGACACGTCGCGATGAGCAGAACCCATGAGACGTGGCGCGTCTCGACGAAGAAGCGCGCGGTGTTGTGCGTGCTCTTAATCATCTCGCTGTCGCTTTTTCCGTGAGCCATAAATCCTCCGCTATCAGTTTTCAGTTTTCGGTTTTTAGTTTTCAGTGACTCGCGTTGAGTTTTCGGTCTTCAGTAACGAGCGTGTGGCTTTCACTGAAAACTGAAAACTGAAAACTGTCTTCACTGAACCAACTGCACCTGTTCGCCGTCGGCGACGAGTGACGCGCCGGTCGTGACGACTAACTCGCCCGCCTTTATGCCTTCGTTGAGCGCGACCGCGTTGCCGAAGGCCGCGCCAAGCGAGACGCGACGCAGGCGCGCGTAAGCACGGCCCCCGCTCTCCTCGACGACGTAGACGGCATAGGCTTCCGGACTCTCTTTGGGCCGCACGATGGCCGTCAGAGGGACAATCGGCGACTCTTCGCGCGGCGCGGCCTCCTGCACCTGAATCGAAGCGATCATGCCGGGCTTCAGAAGTCCGCGCGGGTTCGGAATCGTCACCTCGACTTCGAAGACGCGGCTCGTAGGGTCTGCCGAAGGCGAGACGCGCGAGACGTGCCCGACGAACTCCTCGCCCGTAAGCGCATCTGTCGAGAGACGCAACACGTCGCCCGTCTTAATTTGTTGGAGCGCGAGGTCGGGCACGCCAAAGGCGGCCTTGACCGAGGTCAAATCCGCGAGCGTGAAGCCCGGCGTGCTCGGCGAGACGAGCGCGCCAACCTCGACTTTTCGCTCGATGACGACCGCGCTTATGGGCGCGCGAAGCGATGTGTCGTTTAGCGGGATGGCGGCCTCGTCGGCCGCGGCCTGCGCGGTCTTGATTCGCGCGGCGGCCTGACCCGTCTGCGAGCGCGCAGTCTCTATCCTCGCCTGCGCGACCGCGAGTTGGCCGCGCGCGGAGTCGAGTCGCGCGCGCGCGCCTTCATACTGCTGACGCGCCGCGTCGTAGTCGGTCTTGGTTATGCTCTCGGCGGCATAGAGAACTTTCGCGCGCTCGTAATCGAGCGAGGCGCGGTCGAACGTGGCCTGCGCGTCGGCCACCTGCGCGCGGCTCGTCTCGACGGAGCGGCGCGCCTCTTCGAGCTGCGCGTTGCTCGTCGCGAGAGCCGTCCGCGCCTCGGCGTGCTGCGCGTCGGCCTGATTGACCTTCGCGGCGTAGTCGCTCTGGCGCAGACGCGCTAAGACAGTTCCTTTCGACACGACATCGCCGGCTTGCAGATAGCGCACGCCGCCCGAAGCGTCTCGCACTTGCGCAATCGCCTCGACGTAGCCGCCGACCTTGAATGCCATGTCAACTTGCGAGTTCGGGCGTATGCTCGCGGAGTAGCGGACGGCTCCTGACGCGGGATGCGTCTCCGCGGCCTTAGCCCTCACGGGCTTCAAGGATTTCTCTTTCGTCTCGGCCTTGCGGCAGCCCGAGTTCAAACCAATCGAGACGAGGATTGCGATTGAGAGCAGTATTTTTGTTTTCATCGGTCTTCACCCAGAGCCTTTTCAAAATCAGCCTTGGCCGTCCAGAAAGACAGAAGCGCCTTCTGGTATTCGTTGTCCGCGCTCGCCACCGAGGTCTGCGCCTGAAGCACGTCTTTTAAAAGCGACGCGCGCACGGCGTATTTGTGCGCGGCGACCTTCACGTTCGCGCGCGCCGTGTCCTGCGACATACGCGCGATGCGTAGAAGCTGACAAGCCTCCTGCATCCTTCGGAACTGATTGCTCACGTCCATGAGCACTTGATTCTCGGCGTCGAGCATCGTGTTGTCGGCCTGCTCGACGGCGCGCGTCTTCTCGGCGAGTTCGCGCTTGCGTCGGCCCCAGTCGAAGACCTCCCACTCGACCTGCACGCCGACGCTCGCGAAGTTTTTGGGAAGCGCGCTGTTGTAGCCGAACGGCGAGGCATAAGAGACGGCGAGACTCACGTCGGGGATGTACTCGGACTTCTTTATCCGCCTGTCGAGCTTCGCCTGACCGAGCTTGAGCCGCGCCGTCTGTATTTCGGGACGCTGCGCGAGAGCGCGCTCGCGGGCCGCCGCGAGGTCTGTCTCGCGCATGGCCGACTGCGACGAGTCCACGGCGTCGCTTACGCCGAACTCCGTTCGCACGTCGCGGCCCAGGAGGTTGTTGAGTTGTTCCTTCTGCGAGGCGAGCTGGTTGCCGAGCGTCAGCATTTGATACTCGGCCTTCGCGAGCTTGGTCCGCACGTCCATGAGATCGGTCTTGAGCGCGACCTCCTGCACGACGTACTCGTTCGTAACGCGGTCGAGTTCCTTGTAGAGCTTTATCTCGGCCGCCGCGCTCTGCATCGAGCTTTGCGTTTGCAGGACCGCGAAGTACGCGCGCTTCACATCGTTGGCGACCGACTGCTGCTTGCGACGTAGCTCCTGCTCAGTCATCTCCCTGCCAAGCGCGGCCTGCTTGATGCTCAGGTTGATTCGGTGGAGTTGCGAGAGCGGCTGCGTTATCTGCGCGTTCATCAAGGCCGTCGGCCGCATCGAGCCCTCGATGGTCGTGTCCTCGTTGGGTATCGGCCCGGTGCCGGGGATGTCGCCGAATGCGCCCTTCTTGAAATGCAAATCGAAGGGCGTCAGGGGTTGCGAGATAAGCGTCGAGACCTTGAAGGAAGGGAGCCGCTTCGTGCGAAGCTCGCCGATGCGGTCTCCGTAGTTCTCAACGTCGAGCCGAGCGTTGCGCACGGGGCGGTTGCCTTCGAGCGCGAGACTGATGGCGCGCTCAAGCGTCAGCGTCTCGGCGTTGGCCGCCGCCGTGCCGTTGGCCGTCGCGACGGGCGGGCAGTTCGCGGCGTTGGCGTCCGGCGCGCTTACCGTCTGTGCCTTTGCCGCGAACGCGCCGCACAGGAGAATCAGAATGGCGCTGATAAGAGTCGTTCGGGTCTTCATGATTCCTTTACCTCTATGGTCAACATCGTGACTGTTTGAATCGGTTATCAGTGCTGGAAAGCAGGCGCGGGCGCGGCGAGCATCTCGCGCAGCTTCGCCCTCGCGCGATGCAACTGCGAGCGCGACGTGACGGCGTTGCAGCCGAGCATCCGCCCGATCTCTTCGTGCTCGTAACCCTCAACGTCGTGCAGGATGAACGCCGCGCGATACCCATTCGGAAGCGCGCCGACGGCCCTCTCGATTGCAATCCGCTCGACCGCGTGTGGCGCGCGCTCGTGACGCGCTGGTACGGACGCGCGTTCACAAATGCCTTCGTCGCTCGTCGCTTCGACGGGGCGCGAACGCTTCCGGCGGAAGTGCATCCTGACTTGGTTGACCGCGAGGCGATAGAGCCACGTTGCGAATGCAGCCTCGCCGCGAAATGCGCGGACGCTACGCAGGACGGAGATGAAAGAGTCTTGCGTCAGGTCTTCCGCGTCGGCGGCGTTGCCCGTCATGCGAAGGGCGACGTTGTAGACAAAGCGGCGGTAGCGTCTGTGAATCTCTTCAAAGGCTTCCGCGTCTCCGGCGGCGGCCATGCGCGCAAGCTCTACGTCCGGCTGAGTCGTTCTAACTTCGGCGTTCATCTTCTCGTCCTCCACACGTCCGTGTTGTTCTGGAAGTAATGCAGCCAATCGGCGGGCGCGAGCAGAGCCATTGTTGCGACCGCGACGACGGCGAATAGGATTTGCAGCAAGAACGTTATCTGCTGTTGGCGTCGGACGTGCGCGCGCACTCTCAACGCGCTTTCGCCCTCGCCGCGTCTCTTCCGTAGTCGGAGCAGTTCGCGCAGACGCTCGACGTGCGGCGCGCCGTCTTTGTCCGAAGCGGCTTCGTCCCAATCGGGGCGGGCGGCGCGTATCGCTTCCAGCACGCGCTCTTCAAGCTCTTCGTGCTGCTCGCGCTTGGTCACGAGCCGCCCGCACCTCATACAGGAATGCGGAGCCGCCTGCTTTGTAATGGTCTCCACGTTCATCATCGAAACACCCCTAAAGCCTGTTGCGTCGTCTTATTCGTTGCCGCCGCGCTCGGCCTCTTCTATGACCTGTCTGACGAAGAGGTGCGCGCCTTCAAACACAACTCCCGGCTGTTCCTTCAAGCCGCGCAGGAGCGACGCGCTCTCTTCGTCGAGGAAGCTCAGCCCGGCGAGGTCAATCCTCACGACTCGTCCGTTGCGTCGTCGAAGGTCTATGCAGACCTCTTCGAGCAGCTTCGCGTCTTCGAGCGTCAGAGAGCCCTCGACCTTCAGAATCGCGTCGCCCTCGCCCCGCTCTTCAATTTCCGTAATGCGCGTCGTCATCTCTTCCTCAATCCCTCTCGAACTGTCGTCTCGCTTCTCGCCGCGAACTTCGCTTGCGGCGGTATGCTCTTGTGCAACCGCGAGACCACGACGCGCGTTCGTGCGGCGCACGGGCTTAAGTGTTTTCGAGACAAGCACTAGCCCAAGCATTGAGACTTTCGTGGAGGCGGACGTGCGCGCCGTCTCGACGCCAAATGTCGCGCCGGACGCCAAATGTCGCGTTGAACGCGCGACGGAGTCGCCGCGCGCGGCCGGATTATTCGAATCGAAAGCCTGAACTATTCCCGTTGCTGAATGCATCTGTCTGCCTCCTCTCATTCGTTCTGGATTGAAATCTCCCGGACGGCGTGAAGATAAGAAAAAGGAGGGTGTAGCCGCATATGCCGAAAGGCACATTTGCGGGGTGTATTCGACATTCCAAGCGGCTGGCCCGTGTCCCGGTCGGGGTTGTGTCACGAGTGCTTTTCGACTATTGTTGCGGCGCGTTAAATCAGGCAGAGCGAAAGCAAAATCCCCCCTCACGGCGAGTAATTCAGAGAAGGAGTCGCCATGAGTTCGCCGCCCGCAAAAGAGAACGCCTGGGCCAGCCAGAGGCTCGCCACGAAGCTCTACCTGCCGCCCGCCCGTCAGACACTCGTCGCACGCCCGCGCCTCCTTGAACAGTTGAATGAAGGCTTGAAGGGCAGGCTGACGCTCATCTCGGCCCCGGCGGGCTTTGGCAAGACATCGCTCGTCACCTCTTGGCGGCAGCAGAGCGAGATGCCGCTCGCATGGGTCTCGCTCGACGAGGGCGACAACGAGCCCGCGCGCTTTCTCGACTATCTGATTGCCACTTTACAGACAATCGAGCAGCGTATCGCGCAGGAAACTTCGGGCCTCTTGCGCGCCGCGACCGCGCCGCCATTGAAGGCGGTTTTGACCTCGCTGCTCTACGAGATAAATGAAGGCGAGGCGGAGTTCGTGCTCGCCTTCGACGACTATCACCTCATCACGGAGCATGGGATACACGAGGCTTTGAGCTTCTTAGTCGAACGCCTCCCGCCACACGCGCACGTCCTCATCATCAGCCGCAGCGACCCGCCCTTTCCGCTCGCGCGCCTGCGAGCACGCGGCGAGTTGAAGGAGATACGCGCGTCCGACCTGCGTTTTGACGGAACGGAGGCGTCCGAGTTTCTCAACGACGTGATGAGCCTTGGGCTCGAAGACGAAGACGTGACGACGCTTGAGGAGAAGACGGAAGGATGGATAACGGGGCTCCAACTCTCAGCCTTGAGCCTTCAGGGGAGGGAAGACAAGTCCGGGCTCGTGCGTGAGTTCGCGGGCGACAATCGTTTCATACTCGACTATCTGCTCGAAGAGGTCTTAAGCGGCCAGCCTCAGAACATACAGGACTTTCTGCTTCGGACTTCCGTGCTCTCGCGCCTAAACGCGCAGCTCTCCGACGCGCTCACGGGCGACGGCGGCGGGCGCGAGATCATCGCCCATCTCGAACGCGCGAATCTCTTCCTAATCCCGCTCGATAACAAGGGCAACTGGTTTCGCTATCATCACCTTTTCGCGGACCTTCTGCGCTTAAAGCTCAGGCAGAACGAGCCCGCGTCCGTCGCGGAGCTTCAGACGAGGGCGAGCCATTGGTGCGAAGAGAACGGCCTGATTGACGAGGCCATCGGCTACGCGCTGGCCGCGCGGGATTGGGAGCGCGCGCTAAATCTTATCGAGCCGATAGCCTTTCACTTGTTGAGCCAAGGCCGTTTCGAGCGGCTAAATCTCTGGCTCGAAGCCGTCCCGAAAGACTCGCTAAAGACGCGCCCGTTGATCTTCGCTTGGTACATCCCGACGCTTCTATACAAAGAGGAGTTCGACAAAGTCGAGGAGTACGCGCAGCTAATCGAGACGATGGAAGCGGGCGAGATTCGACGCCGTTTAGGCAGCCTCGTCTGGTCTTCGCGCTCGCTCGTCGCCTCGGCCCGCGGCGACTTGGCGAGGGCGATGGAGTGCAGCGAGAAGACGTTCGAGTTCATGCTGCCCGACGACGCAAAGCAGCACGCGGTCGCGATGCAGACACGTGTTCGCTACGTCACAATGCGTGGTGACGCTGTGGAGATGGAGCGGACGCTGCTCGAAGCCCTGCCCGTCTACAAACGGGCCGAGCATCTGATATTTGAAATCTGGGCGATTTGCGGTCTGGGCCACACACGCTTGATGCAGGGGCGTCTGCGTGAGGGCGAGGAAATCCTGCTTCACCTGATTCACTCGGTCAAAGAAGTGATGGGAGCACGGCTCGACACGCAGACCTACACGCACAGCTTTCTGTGCGACATCTACCGCGAACGCGGCGAGATTGAGAACGCGAAGACTCACCTCGACGAGGCGTTGACGATAATCCACCAGACGGGGCGCGAGAGTTACGTGGCCTTAGTCACTGAAAACCTAAAGTGCCTCGTCCTCATGCTTGAGATGAGCGGCGACGTGGACGAGTCCGATGCTTTGATAGAGGGCGCGCTCAAGCGCGTGAGGCGTTGCGGCAACGAGGCGACAATCAGGCAGCTACAAGCCCTGCGCGCGCTCCTTCAACTGCGTCGTGGCGACCTCTCGTTCACAAGCCAGTGGGCGAAGACTTCGGGGCTCGCGCCCGAAGACGAGCCCACATACCTGAGCGAGCTTCCGCACATGACCTTTGCGCGCTGGCTCATGGCGACGGGCGAGGCCGAACAGGCTCTGCCGTTGCTCGCGCGCCTGCAAGCGTCCGCGGAGTCGGGCTCGCGCGGGCGCGCGGTCGTCGAGCTTCTGATTCTGCAATCGCTCGCGCATCAGGCGTCGGGCCGCGAGGCGGACGCGCTCGAAACGCTCGAACGAGCGTTGATTCTGGCGGAGCCCGAAGGCTACGTGCGGAGCTTCGCGGACGAGGGCGAGGCGATGTCGAAACTCCTCCTCGCCGCGCTCAAGCAGAACGGGAAGCGTTGGGGAGCGGAGAGGCCGGAGCTTCTGAGTTACGTCTTGAAACTGAGCGAGGCGTGTGGGGCGGTCGTCCCAATCAAGCCCGCGCAAGCCGAGCGAGTTGAAGCGGAAGCGTTGCCGTGGTGGTACGCGCAAGACCCTCTGAGCGAGCGCGAGCTTGAAGTGCTGCGCCACGTCTCGCAGGGGCTCTCGAATCAGGAGATAGCGGACAAGCTCTTCATCTCGGCTGGCACGGTCAAACGCCACATGAGCAACATCTACCAGAAGCTCGACGTTCACAACCGAACCCAGGCAAGCGAGCGAGCGCGGACAATGAAGCTGTTGGTTTAGACAAAGAGACAGAGGCACGGCTTGAAGGATTTAGCCGCGCCTCTGTCTCTTGTATAGCGGTTAATTTCTTTTCAGTTAGACTCTCTTCAACCTCCTTTCCTCGTGTCCTTAAGAAACTGTTTGACGAGTTTCTCGGCTGCCTTGTTTATCTTCTTGTCCGTGCCCTTCATCTCGACGGCGCCGACCGCGCGTCCGCGCCAGACGAGGCCGCCCGTCCTCGCGTCGTAGATGTCCACGCCGAGCGTCCCTTCGGTGTACTCGTCCACCAACACGTCTCTTCGACCGAAGAAGCGCGGCCCCGTCTCGGAGATGTTGAATTTGTTCCTCGCCGTGACGTAGTAGGCGACGTTGAAATCGGGCCTCTCTGATTCTTCGAGCGCGTACCCGTTCGCCGTCAAGTTTGTCTTGAGGGCGTTTCGGATTCGCCCGTCGTTGAGCCCGTCGCGGCCCAGAGGGTCGTCGAAGCCCGGTATCGCGAGGCTGAACGTCTTGAGCTTCGAGAAGTCGTAAGACTTGTCGAAGTCGGACTGTACCGACTGCGCGCGCGCCGCGACGGCCAGCGCGCAAAAAAGGAAGACCAACCAACCCACGACTCTAACTGCCTTCATAACTCGTCTCCTCTTTATAAATCCAAGTTTGTATGTTCGAGGCCGGACAAGCGAAAGTTACGAACGTCTTTGCATGTCCGTCCCGCATGACAGTTCAGAACCCCAAAACGTCCCGCCCAAACTGCTCCAACAACCCCTTCGCCGCTCGCTTGACCTCATCTTCGGCGAGCCGCAAATCGAGTGACGCGCCGCCGACCGCGCCCGTCGCGACGCCGCGCCAGACGAGCCTCTTCGTCGCGGCGTCGTAGAAGTCAACGATCAAAGTCCCCTTGACGTAGCCGGGGCCTGTGCCGCGCTCGTCCAGCTTCTCTTCGGCCTTCGCGTGAAACCGTATGAGAAAGTCGGGCGTCGCGCCTTCGGGCGGCGTGTGATAGCCGCTCGCCAGCAACTCTTCGTCGAGCGCGTCCACAATCTTCCGCTCCGTCAAAGTGTTCGAGGCGAGAGGGTCTGACTTCTCCCTCTCCTCTTCGACGAAGCGATACGTGTTGAGCTTTGAAAGGCCGTAGTTCTCGTCGAACGTGCTAGTCACCGTCTGCGCCGACGCGTTGGCGCAGCACAGCGTCGCCAAACCGAGAAACAACAGCGCGCGAAATATCTTCATAAAATGCCTCCTGTCGTGCGAAATAGGTTCACGACGCGTCTCTTGCGTTGCGTCCGTGTCGTTTACTGTCGCGCCGGCACGTAGTCGAAGTTCTCCGTGGTTATCGTCGCTTCGCCACTCGGATAGTCAACGACCGAGCGCGCCAGATAGGTCGGGCCGTCCGTCAAGTCCCGAAACTCCGAGACGATTCGCAAAGGCTTTTTGTCGTAGGTCGTCTGAATCTCAATCCTTCGCTGGCGGCGCGTGGCGGCGTCGAGCCAGACGGTCATCGTGTCGCCGGTTTGCAGAACGTCGCGGCCTTGAAGCCGTATGAAACTTTGTTGCGCCGCCTTCTCAGGCGTGACCGACGCAGAGGCCATGAAGCGTTGCATCTTCTCCGGCGGAAGGTTTCCGTAAGACTTCGCGGTCGCCTTCAACCCGTCGAGAAGCTCAAGGAAGTCCGCCTTCTTCTTCTTGGCTATAAGGCCGCGCAGTCCGTGCGTGGGTATCTGCGCGGAGGTTCCGCCGACGAGCGTCTGCTGAAGGTTCCCTTCAAAGTCGTAGCGCACGAGGTAGAGCTGCGTGCTCTTTGTCTCGCCGTCTTTGCTTACTTCCGTGCGCGACTTCCAACTGTATTGACGCAGCCACTTCACGTTCTCTTGCTGCGCCTGCGCGAAATTCTTGCCCTGCTGTTGGGCCGACGCGGCCGCGCACGCCGCAAGTATGATTGCCGCGAGCAACGCTATGGCGCGCCGCGCTTTGACTGTCTTCACGTTCATCGAATCTTCCTTTCTCATCTCTTTGCCCCGCGAGCGGGCCAACTCTCTTTCGCCCCGGCCTGACTTCTTCGAGGCGGCGTGAAGATAGACGACGCGCGTGTGTAGCCGCATATGCCGAAAGGCACATTCGAGGGGTGTATTCGGAAGAGGGCCGAGCGGTCGGGACTGTGAAAAACTCAAAATACATATTTCGGGGCATGACGCTACATCCGAACAGTTCGTACTCTCCGCGTGTCAACGGGGAACGCGCCCGTTGCTTTGAAAGGCGGAAGTCGGGAACTTTAAGGAGCGAATGTTGATGGAGATCATAAAGACGGACATTGTCATAGTCGGGGGCGGCCCAACGGGGCTCTCGCTCGCGTGCCAGTTGACGAGATACGGAGTTGATTTCGTCGTTATCGAGAAGAATGAAGGCGTGACGAAATTTTCAAAGGCGCTCGGAGTGCAGGCGCGCACGCTCGAAATCTACGAGCAACTGGGACTCGCCGAGCGAGCCGTCGAGCGCGGCGAGATAAGCGACAGGGCTCAACTGCTCGCGAACGGAAAGGTGCGCGGCGAGATGCGCATAGGGGAGATAGGTCAGGGCATGAGTCCATACCCGTACCTTCTCTTCCTTGAGCAGAGCAAGAACGAGGAGTTGCTCTACGAGTACCTGCGCGGCCACGGGCGCGACGTTCTTTGGCAGACCGAGCTTGAGAGTTTTTCGCAAGACCGTGAAGGCGTGACCGCGCGCATAAAGACCGCGGACGGCGAGACGCGAACCGTCGAGGCGAAGTATCTCGTCGGTTGCGACGGCGCGAGCAGCCGCGTCCGTCAAGAGCTTGGTTTGCGTTTTGAGGGAAGCACGTTCGAGCGTCTCTTCTTTGTCGCGGACGCGCGCGTCGAGTGGGATTTGCCGCACGGCGTCTTGCAGGTCGCGCTCGCGCGCGATGTCTTCACGGCCTTCTTTCCGATGAAGGGCGAGAAGCGTTACCGAATCATCGGCACGTTCCCGGAGGGCGTAAACAAAGAGGCGGGCGAGGTCGCATACGAAGAGATCGAGCGGCAGATAAAGACGCAGGCGAAGATCAAGCTTGAGATTACGGAAGTCAAATGGTTCTCGCTCTACAAAGTTCACTCGCGACGCGTCAACAAATTCTCGGAAGGCCGATGTTTCGTCGCCGGAGACGCCGCGCACATACACAGCCCGGCTGGCGCGCAAGGGATGAACACGGGGATTCAGGACGCATACAACCTCGCATGGAAGCTCGCGCTCGTCGTCAAGGGCCAAGCGGGCGAGAGGCTTCTTGAGACCTACAGCGAAGAGCGTCTGAAGAACGCGGAGAGGCTTCTGCAAACGACCGACCGCCTCTTCGAGTTGGCCGCGGGGTCGAATCGGATTCTGAGTCTGATTCGCACAACAGTCTTTCCGCGCGTGGCCGGGCAACTCGTCAAGCTGCGCGCAATCAGAAAGCGTCTCTTCCCGCTCATCTCGCAGATAGCCATCAACTATCGCGGCGCATCGCTCAGCCGTATCGGGTCGAACGGAGACGGCTTCAAGGTTAAGGCGGGAGACCGCATGCCATATTTCGAGGTCGAAGGCCAAAGCGTCTACGACGCCCTGCGCGAGCCGAAGTTTCATCTGCTTACTTTCTCGAACGAGGCGGGCGATGGCGCGGGTGCGTCGGGCGAACTTGAGGGCTTGGACTCAAGCCTCGTCGAACGTCTGCGCTTGCCGCTCGGTGGGCGCGCGGCGGAACTCTTCGGCGCTGCCGCGCCCTTCACGGTCTTGTTGAGGCCGGACAACTACGTCGCGCACATCGCGCGGGGCGCGTCGCCGGACGGAGCGCGTGCATACTGCGCGAGCTTGCGCGTTGAGCGGCGATTTGGTCGAAAGAATTTCTCGGAAGGTAGTTTCAAGTTATGAGCAAAGAGAGAGAATTGGACAGGACGTTCTACGAGATTCGTGTGAGGGGTCGGCTCGACGAGCGTTGGCTCGATTTCTTTGACGGGATGACGGTCGCGCCAAAGGACGACGCGACGACGATATCGGGCTTCGTCGCTGACCAGTCGGCCCTGCACGGGCTGCTTGAGAGGGTTCGAGACTTCGGACTCGTGCTCCTCTCGGTCAAGTCGAGCGGAGGCGCGAGGGAGTTGTTCTAGCTACTTCAGTCCGAGCTTCTTCATGCGCGAGCGGAGAGTCGAGGCGGGGAGACCTA
>JADMIO010548990.1_pt1 | contig 40904 bp, 36 predicted proteins | sample 8958161 | NCBI WGS metagenome assembly JADMIO01 (sample SAMN16585339, study PRJNA669376) | soil metagenome | isolation source: Crop rotation soil | place: USA: Cullars Rotation, Alabama | collected 2011
CCTCGACGCGCTCGGCTTCGATGCGCTCGGCTTCGACGCGCTCTGCCTCGACGCGTTCGGCTTCGACGCGCTCGGCTTCGGCGCGCGCGGCGGCTTCGGCCTGCTCGTCGAACATCGGCTCGGGAGCCGGCGCCGCGGTCTCGGCCATCACGGCTTCGGCTTCGGTTCCCGCCCAGGCCGGCACTTCGCTGATCGCCGGCAGGTCGGCGAAGCCATCGGCTTCCACCGGAGCCGCGGGCTCGCCGGCGGCTTCCGGCGCGGTCATCGCTTCCAGTTCGGCTTCGCTGAGGCCGTAGAACTCGTCGCTGAGCGAGACTTCGACCGCCCCCGGCTCCGCTTCGGCGGCATGCGCGGAAGCGACTTCGGGCTCGTCCATCAGCTGTTCGGCGCCCGCCAGTTCTTCCGCCGAGAATTCCACTTCGGCAGCAGCCGGCGCCGCTTCGGTTTCGATTTCGGCCTCGCCCTCGTCGCCCGGATACGCGGCGATCATGCCGGCGAGCACCGCATCGGCCTCGGCCGCGGCGACCGGCGCTTCCTCGGTGACGGAAAGCTCCGGCGTGGTGGGCTCGGGCGGCATCTCGAGCACCGCCAACGCCTCGGGCGTGTCGAGCGCGCGCTCTTCCTGCGCGAACTCGGGCTCGGCCTCGCTGGCGAAGCTGGCAACCGGCTCGTGTTCCTCGACCTCGACCGCGAACGCGGGCTCGTGTTCCTCGACTTCGAACTCGGGCTCGTGTTCATCGATGGCGAAGGCCGGGGCCGCTTCGGCTTCCTGCTCCGGCGCTTCGTCCAGTTCGAAGGCGGCGGTGGCAGGCGCGACGTCCTGGCGCAGGAATGCTTCGAGCGACAGCAGCTCGTGCTCCGGCAGTTCGGCGTACTCGACCGCTTCTTCGACTTCTTCCTCTTCGGCATCGGCTTCGGCGACGGGAGCGGATTCCGCTTCCTCGACTTCGGCTTCCGCTTCGACCGCGGAGGCCTCGATTTCCGAAGCCGCGGGCATTTCCTCCAGCGTGGGCGCCGCTTCCAGCGCCGCGGCCATGTCTTCGCCGCGTTCCTCGAGCGGCGCCTCGATGGCGACTGGCTCTTCCTCGAATCCGACGCTGGCCGGCTCGCCGAGGTCCAGGCTGACCTCGTCGGCGGCGGCCAGTTCCGGTTCCTCGAACACGGGCGCGGCCACTTCCTCGAGCTCGATGTCGACGGGCGCCGACTCGAGTTCCACGGTTTCGAAGTCGAGCGCTTCCGGCTCGGCGACCGGCTCGCTGAAGGCCACGGGCTCTTCGTCGAGCGTGAATTCCATCGGCGCCTCGACCGGCGCCTCCACCGGCGCTTCGACGGAGACCGGCGCGGGCGCTGCCGCCTCGACCGGTGCATCGAATTCCGCGATCGCCCATTCCGTCGGCGCCTCGACGGCCGGCGCGGCCGGCTCGGGAGCGGCGACTTCCTCGACCACCACCGGCGCTTCCTCCTCGGCGAGCGACAGCTCGACCGGGGCTTCCGGCTCCAGCGTGAGCTCCACCGGGGACTCGATTTCGACGGCGGCTTCGGGCTGCGCTTCCACGACCGGCTCCGGCGCTTCGAACGCCGGGATCGCCGAGATGTCGGCGGTCTCGAGCATCACCACCTGCGGCATGACCGATTCTTCTTCCCCATGCGACGGCATCGAGGGAACCAGCGCATCGGGCAGCGAATCGCGCAGCGCGATCGCGCGCGCGGCCAGCTCGTCGAACTGCGGCAACACCGGGCGCGGCTTCTCGATCGCGAGGATGGTGGTGCGGATTGCGGCCGCGGCGTCGGCGACCAGCTGCACCGCGGCCTTGTTCGGCACGATGTTGTGCGCGAGCGCGCGCTTGACGAAGCCTTCCAGCGGCGCGGTGACGTCGGTGATGACGCCCAGCTCGGTCATGGCGAAGGCGCCGTTCATCGTGTGGATCGAGCGCAGCAGCGGATCGGTGACCGGCTGTGCGCCCTTCGCCGCGCAGGCGGCGAGCCAGGCGTCGACAGTTTCCAGATGGCCGGCGACTTCCGGCTTGAGGATCTCCAGCAGCACCGGATCGATCGAGAAGACGCCGCCTTCGGGCTCGGCTTCCGCGACCGCCTCGACCGCAACCGGCTCGGGCGCGGCCGGCTCGGGCGCGGCTTCGACGGCGGCTTCTGCTGCCACTTCGACGGGCGCCGGCGCCGCGGCGGGCGCGGCCGGCGCGACGTAGGCGATTTCCTCACCGGCGGCCAGGCGATCGGCGATCGCCTCGATGCCGGCCAGGTCGGCATGCACTTCCTGGCCCTGCAGCGCCGAGCGCAAGGCCGGCAACTGTTCGCGCGCGACCTGCACCATCGCGACGACCTGCGGGCTGGCCGGGCGGCTGCCGTCGAGCACGCGGTTGAGCAGGCTTTCGATCTTCCAGCTGAACTCGCCGAGCGTCTTCGCGCCGACCAGGCGACCGCTGCCCTTGAGCGTGTGGAACACGCGGCGGATCGGCCGCAACAGTTCGGCATTCGTCGGTTCGGCGCGCCACGGCGGCAGCAGCTCGCCGAGGTTGTCGATCTCTTCCTCGAATTCTTCCAGGAAGACTTCGCGGATCTCGTCGTCGATCTCTTCGCTGCTGGCGCCGTCGAAGCCGGGCACCAGCTCGCCGGCGGCAACCGGCGCGGGCGCCGCAAGCACGGGCGCCGCGGGCACCGCGGCCACGAATTCGGGCACGACCGGCGCGGGCGCCGGCGGCGTCGCGGCGACGACCGGCTCGGGAGCGGGTTCGGGCGCGGCAGGCGCAGCCGCGACCGGCGCGGGTTCGGCTTCCGGCGCCGGGGCCGGTGCTTCCACCTTCGCGGCGGGCTCGGCTTTCGGTGCAGGCGTGGCCGCCGGCGCGACCGGCGCGAGGGCGGCGAGCATCTCTTCGGTCAGCGGCCAGTAGCCCAGCGACTCCAGGCTCTGCTTCGCGACTTCCAGGATCTGCTCGCGGTTGGGGCGGCGATCGCGCAAGGCCTCGAGGAAATATTCGATCGAAGCCAGGGCGTCGGCGAGCCGGTCCATCTGCTGGCCGTTCGGCACCTGCTTGCGGTGCAGCAGCTCGCGATCGGTGAACTGGCGGATCGCGACCAGGTATTCGGCCGGCTCGGCCAGCGTGAGGATGCGCAGCGCGCCGGAGACTTCCGTCAGCAGGCGCGGCACTTCCGCGAGCTGCGCGTGGTCCCAGTGCGTCTCGACGAAGGCGACGAAGGCCTGGCGCGCCTGGCCGAAATTGACGATCGCTTCCTTGACCAGCACTTCCAGCAGCTTGCGGTCGCCGGCCGGCGCGAGCGCGGCGACGGCGGCGGCGCTGTCGGCGGGCGCGGCGGCGGCGTCTTCGCGGCCCAGGCGCTCGACCTGGTCGTCGAGCGCGGCTTCCACGTACAGCAGCGCGCCGGCGATATCGAGCAAGGTTTCCTCGTTGCCCTTGCGCTGGCCGGAGATCACGTCGTTGATCGCGGTGCGCTGGTCCTGCACCACCCGCCGGGGTACTCCGAGGCCGAGCATGCCCAGCGTATCGGCGACGCGGTCGAGCGCTTCGGATTGCGGCGTCAGGTCGGCGAGCGAAGCGCCGGGCGTGCGCAAATGCAGGTCGAGCGCGTCCTTGACGCGCAGCAGGTCTTCCTTGATCGCGACCGCCACCGTTTCCAGCAGCGCGCGGTTCTGTCCGGTGAGGCTGCCGCGCGCGTGCGCGAGCTCGGCCTCGCTCGGCGCGGCGGTGGCCAGGCCGAAGATATTGCGCATCTCGCCGATGCGGCCCTCGTCGCCGCCTTCCTGCGCGGCGAAGAACAGCAGCTGCTTGGTCAGGTCGAGCGGCGGGCTGGTGCGGAAGGCGGCGTCGCCGCCGTCGATCAGGCGCTTGATCTCGCGCTCGACCTTGCCGATCGCCGCCTTGAGTTGCGGGCTGGCGGTGACGGTGCCCTTGCCGACCGCCTCGAGCAGGCCGCCGGCGATCCAGAACAGCCGGCGCGCCGGTTCGGTCCAGGTGATGGGCACGAGCTGGTCGCAGACGTCGGCGAGGTCCTTGATCGTCGCCGCGCCGCCATCGTCCTTGAGCCAGCGCAGCAGCGCGCCCTGGAACAGGCTACGCAGCGCTTCCGCGCGGCGGCTGAGCTCGGCCGGCTCCAGCGGGACCTGCGGCCCGCGCGCGGACGCCGGCAGGTGCTTGGACAGGTCGGGCGCGAACAGCACCGCTTCGTTCAGGCCCTTTTCGCCGCGCGACTCGCGCAGCGAGTTGAGCAGCGGCAGCAGCACGATCGGGATGTCGCGGTGGCCGCTCTGCAGGCGCTCGAGGTAGTCGGGCAACTGCACGATGCCCTGCATCAGCGAGGCGTAGGCGGTCTCGCGGTTGCCGACCTTCTGGTCGACCAGCGCCTTGGCCAGCTGCTCCATTTCCTCGGCGACCATCGCCGCGCCGTAGAGCTCGACCATGCGCAGCGTGCCCTGCACCTGGTGCAGGAGCTGCGAGCAGGTCTTCAGCTCCTGCGGGTCCTCCCCTTCCTCGACGTAGTTCTGCAGCGCGTTGCGCGCCTGCTTGAGCGTCTCGTCGAGCTCGGGCTTGACCCAGGTGAGCGTGGTGAAGTCGATGTTGTCTTGCAGCCTCATTCCCGGGTCCTGTCGTCAGCCGGGCGCGCCCGTGCGCGCCCGTCGTGGTGCACTGCTTGTGGGAACGCTTACGCGGGCAGCTTGAAGTCGGCCACCGAGCGACGGAGGTCGGCTGCGAGCTGCGCCAGGTTTCCAATCGACTCGGCGGTCTGGTTGGCGCCGTGCGAGGTCTGCGTGGTGATCTCCTGAATCACGGACATGGTTGCGGTGATGTTCGTCGCAGCCACCGACTGCTGGCGGGCAGCAGTCGAGATGTTCTGAATGAGGTCCGCGAGGTCGTTCGACACCTTCTCGATCTCGCCCAGCGCCAGGCCCGCGTCCTCGGCGAGTCGGGCACCGGCCACCACTTCCGCGGTGGTCTGTTCCATCGAGCTCACCGCTTCGTTGGTGTCGGACTGAATCGTCTGCACCAGCGCCTCGATTCGCTTCGTCGCGTTGGACGCGCGTTCCGCCAGTCGCTGCACTTCGTCCGCCACCACCGCGAAGCCTCGGCCCGCTTCACCGGCGGAGGCCGCCTGGATAGCTGCGTTGAGCGCAAGGATGTTCGTCTGTTCCGCGATGTCGTTGATCAGTTCGACGATGGAGCCGATTTCCTGCGAGCTTTCGCCCAGTCGCTTGATTCGCTTCGAGGTCTCCTGGATCTGGTCACGGATGTTGTCCATGCCCTGGATCGTCTGGCGCACCACTTCGGCGCCCTTCGCGGCGATCTGCACGGATCGATGCGCCACGTCCGCGGACTCGGCGGAGTTTCGCGAGACCTGGTCAATGCTGTTTGCCACGTCCTTGATCTGCGCCGACGCGGAGGTGATCTGCTGCGCCTGGTGTTCCGCGGCCTCCGCGAGGTGCATCGCGGTGGCCTGGGTTTCCTGGGCAGCCGCGGCGACCTGCACGGCGGTTTCGTTAATGGTCGATACGAGGGAGCGCAGCGCCTCGATGGCGAAGTTGATGGAGTCCGCGATCGCGCCGGTGATCTCTTCGGTCACCGTCGCCTTCACGGTCAAGTCGCCTTCCGCGAGGCTGCCCATTTCATCGAGCAGCCGCAGAATCGCTTCCTGGTTGCGCAGGTTGATTTCCTTGGTGGAAACCAGCGCCTCGGTGTCGCGGCGGCGGATGAACAGGTACAGGCCGATGATCGCCAGCACCGCCATGCCGCCGGAGGCGTAGGCCCAGATCACGTTCGGGAAGATCTGCTTGAGGCTGGAGCCGAAGGTGCCGAACAGCGCCTGCGAGTCTTCCAGCAGCACGTTCGAGTCGCCGGAGATCGAGCTCGCGGCCTGCTGCACCTCGAACAGGTCGGTCGACGCCTGCAGGATCGTATCCATTTCCTTGGTCGAGTCCTGGTACAGCTTGTCGACCGCGTTCACCGCGTCCAGCGCCTGCGTGGAGGTCACGCGCTGCACGCCGATTTCGTCATTGCCTTCCTTCAGGCCCTGCAGCACCTGGCCGAACACCGCGCTGTCGCGGGAGAGCGCGTCGGCGGCGCTCACGGCGCGCTCGCCACCGGCGAGGACTTCCGTGACGCGGCGGGACATTCGGTCGGCGAGCACGATCTGGCGATTGGCCAGGTTGATCTGCGAGGCGGGGGCGCCGCTGTCCGACATCGCGCGCACCACCTCGTCGAGGCGGGCGGAGATCTGCGGGATGCGGGCGTTGAAGGAGTTGGCGGTGTCGCTGAGGTTGATGATCTGGTTTTCGGACTTGATGATGCGGTCCGCGTCCGCGCCCATCTTGGTCCAGATGGTGGTGACCTTCTTCAGCGCGCCCTGCACGCCCGGCTTGAGCGCGTTGCCCTCGTAGCCCGGCACGCCTTCGCCGCCGGTGCGCAGCGCCTTGACGATGGCGTCGACGCGCGTCTTGGTGGCCTTGAACTCGTCGAAGGATTCCTGGTTACCGCCTTCGACCGCCTCTCGCGCGTACTTCGCGAGCTGCTGCGAGAGCACCTGCAATTCCGCGGTGAGCGCTCGGGCGTTGTTTTCCTGGCCCTGCAGGTAGGACTGGTAGCCGAAGTTCGCACCGAAGAGTGCGGCCGCGACGATCAGCAAGATGATCCAGAATCGCAGGCCGAAGGCCGAAAGCCGGGTGCCGATGTTGCTGACGTTCGCGCTCATGACTACTTACCCTTCGATTGGTTCTTGCTGTTGGTTCTTGATGGCCACTACAGCGTGGCCTGCCGGAATTCGGGCGTGCGGGTCAGCGTCTGCATGCTGAACACGCCCCAGGAGGTGTCGGCCAGGCGATAGACCTGGTTGACGAGCTGGCTGTAGCGGCCATCGTTCTCGCCATTCATTTCGGTGCGGTGCGAATCGTTGAAGGTGCGCTGTCCGAACAGCTCGTCGATGATCACCGCGACGTTGCCGCCGGACTGGCGCACCACCAGCACGCGCTGGCCCTCGTGCACGAGCGTGCGCTCGCCTTCGAGGAACTGCTTCAGGTCGACCACCGGCAGCAGCGAGCCGCGCACGTTGGCCACGCCCAGCATCCACGGCTGCGCACCCGGCACCGGCGTCACCGCCGGCAGGGACAGGATTTCCACGACCTCCTCGAAGGAGGAGACGAAGCGGCGCTGGCCGAGGCGGAAGCCGACGCCGCGCCAGTGTCCGGGCGCCTCGACCAGTTCCGGGCGGCCGGGCGCGTGGGTGAGCGAGCGGGCCTCGTAGTCCGCCAGCATCTCGAAAGAAGTGGCGCGCTTCACGGGGGGACGGGGTGAGGGCTTGGCCACTGGCGCTCCCTCAGGCGGCCGCGGTGAACTTGCGCACCGCGGCGAGCAGCTCGTCGCGGGTGAAGGGCTTGGTGAGGTACTGGTCGGAACCGACGATGCGGCCGCGAGCCTTGTCGAACAGGCCGTCCTTGGAGGAAAGCATGATCACCGGCGTGCCCTTGAACATCTGGTTGTTCTTGATCAGCGCACAGGTCTGGTAGCCGTCCAGGCGCGGCATCATGATGTCTACGAAAATCACCTGCGGCTGGTGGTCGGCGATCTTCGCCAGCGCCTCGAAGCCGTCGGTGGCGGTGACGACGTCGCAGCCCTCTTTCTTGAGCAGCGTTTCCGCCGTCCTGCGGATGGTCTTCGAATCGTCGATGACCATCACCCTCAGTCCGCTGAGATTGCCCTGTTCCATCGTTCTCCCCGGTGCGCGGCCAGCTGCGGGGGCAGTTCGGCCACCAATGCTATATCCCAGCGTAGCGCAAAAGTGTCAAGCGCGATGCGCCGCTGCCTGCGATATCCGTGAGGCGGTCCACGAAGTCTCGGCGGCCCTGCTAGGCTAGCGCTGGATTTCGCTCGCGCGCGGATTACGAAGATGCCATTGCACGTGGCCGTGGTCATGGACCCGATCGGGTCCATCCGGATCGCCAAGGACACCACTTTCGCCATGCTCCTGGAGGGCCAGCGGCGCGGCCACCACCTGCATTACGTGGTGCCCGGCGGCCTGGGCATGGCGGGCGGGCGCGCGATCGCCCGCAGCGCCCCCCTGGCGGTGCGCGACGACCCGGCCGACTGGTACTCCCTGGGGGAGGCGCGCAGCGCGCCGCTGGCGGAAATGGACGTGGTGCTGATGCGCCGCGACCCGCCCGTGGACGCCGAATACCTGCACGACAGCATCATCCTGGGCCAGGCGCAGGCCGAGGGCGTGCTGGTGGTCAACGACCCCGCGGGCCTGCGCGACCTCAACGAGAAGCTGGCCGCCCTGCTCTTCCCGGACTGCTGCCCGCCGACGGTGGTGAGCCGGGACTTCGCCACCCTGCGCGCCTTCCTCGCCGAGCACCGCGAGTGCGTGCTCAAGCCGCTGGACGGGATGGGCGGGCGCTCGATCTTCCGCCTGGCGGCCGGCGAGCCGAACGTGAACGTGGTCCTGGAGACGCTGACCGGCGGCGGCCGCCACCTGGCCATGGCGCAACGCTACCTGCCCGAGATCCGCGAGGGCGACAAGCGCATCCTGCTGGTCGACGGCGAGCCCGTTCCCTACTGCCTCGCTAGGATTCCGCAGGGCGAGGAGTTCCGCGGCAACCTGGCCGCCGGCGGCCGCGGCGAGGGCCGGCCGCTGTCCGAGCGCGACCGCTGGATCGCCGCCCGGGTCGGGCCGGAAATGAAGCGGCGCGGCATGCTCTTCGTCGGCCTGGACGTGATCGGCGACTACCTGACCGAGGTCAACGTGACCAGCCCGACCTGCGCCCGCGAGCTGGACAAGGCCTTCGGCCTGAACATCTGCGCGGGGCTGTTCGACGCGATCGAGTCCCGGCGCGCGGCGGGGAGCTAGGTGGACATGCCCGACCCGCCGCCTGCGCAGGCGCCCGAGGCGCGGCCGGCGCCGGTCCCCATTCGCCGGATCGGCCCCTCGGAGCGGATCACCGCCACCCTGGCGCTGTCGATGATCCTGTTCGGCGTGCTGATCCTGGGCGTGGCCTTCAGCCAGGAGGAAGCCGCGCCGGTGGTGCCGACCCTCGACGTGATCCTGACCCAGACCACCACCGCGGAGAAGCCGGACAACCCCGACTTCATCGCCCAGGCCAACAACAAGGGCGGCGGCGACAGCGACGAGGCACGGCGGCCGCGCGACCAGGAGTCCGCGCAGGTGCCCAAGCCCGAGCCGGGCGTCGCGCCGCAACCGCTCACCGCGCAGGCGCCGCCGCCGGCGCCGGAGCCGACCGCGCGCATCCTGTCCACGGTCGGCGCCAGCGGCGCCAAGACCCCGCTGCCCGAGGACCGCCAGGACAGCGAGCCCACGCCGCTGCCGACCGGGCAGGAGCTGATGCAGCAGAGCCTGGAGATGGCGCGGCTGTCGGCCGAGATCGCGCGCCGGCAGGAGATGTACGCCAAGCGCCCGAAGAAGAAGTTCATCTCCGCCAGCACGCAGGCCTACGAGTACGCCTCGTACATGCGCGCGTGGGTGGAAAAGGTCGAGCGCATCGGCAACCTGAATTTCCCCGAGGAAGCGCGCCGCCAGGGCCTGAGCGGTCGGCTGATCATGACCGTGTCGGTGGGCCGCAACGGCGAGGTGAAGGGCGTGGTGATGCAGCGCTCGAGCGGCCGCAAGATCCTCGACGACGCCGCCTTGCACGTGGTGCAGCTCGCCAGTCCCTTCGCGCCGCTGCCGCACACCAGCGAGGACATCGACATCCTCGAGATCACGCGCACCTGGGACTACAAGAACGGCAGCGTCGAGAGCGAGTAGCTACGGGGCGAGGACGGCTTCCAGGACGGCCATGCGCACGGCGACGCCGTTGGCGACCTGTTCGAGGATGACGGATTGCGCGCCGTCGGCGACGGCGTCGGCGATTTCCACGCAGCGGTTCATCGGCCCGGGGTGCATCACGATCGCATCCTTCGCCGCGCGCCGCAGGCGCTCGGGCGACAGGCCGTAGGCGGCGTAATAGGCTTCCAGCGAAGGCACCAGGCCTTCCTGCATGCGCTCGCGCTGCAGGCGCAGCATCATCACCACGTCGACGCCATCTAGCGCGGCATCGAGGTCGGGCGCAACCGTGCAGCCGTGCAGCTCGTGCGCGTCCGGCAGCAGGCCCGCCGGCCCGCAGACCCGGATTTCCCCGGCCCCCAGGGTGCGCAGGGCGTGGAGGTCGGTGCGCGCCACGCGCGAGTGGCGGATGTCGCCGACGATGGCGAAGCGCAGCTTCGAGAATTCCCTGCCCTTGTGCCGGCGCACCGTGAGCATGTCGAGCAGGCCCTGGGTCGGATGCGCGGCGCGGCCGTCGCCCGCGTTGACGAACACCGTGCCCGGGCGCGCGCCGGCGGCGAGCGCCGCGACCGCGTCGTTTTCGGCGTGGCGCACGATGAAGCAGTCCACGCCCATCGCCTCGATGGTGCGCATGGTGTCGAGCGCGGTCTCGCCCTTGGTGGTGGACGAGGTGCTGACGTCGAAGTTGAGCGTGTCCGCGCCCAGGCGCGTGGCGGCCAGGTAGAAGGAGCTGCGCGTGCGCGTGGAGGCCTCGAAGAACAGCGTGCACACCTGGCGCCCGGCCAGGCGCGAGCGCAGCGCGGTGCCGCCGGAGGCATCGGCGCCGTAGGCGTCGGCGGCGTCGAGCAGTTGCGTGAGCGTGCCCGCCGGCACGCCCTTGAGCGTGAGCAGGTGGCGCAGGCGGCCATCGGGGCGCAGCTGTTCGACGGGATGCACGGGGCTCATTCGGTGTCGTCTTCGGGCAGTGGGATTCGGGAATCGGGTTCGCTCAGCCAGCGCTCGAGGATCACCACCGCTGCCAGCGCGTCGAGCTGCGCGGCCTGGTGGCGCTTGCGGGCGCCGGCGGCGCGGCCGGCGGCGAAGCGTTGCGCGGCCTCGATGGAGCTGGTGCGCTCGTCGACCTGCTGCACCGGCAGGCGGTAGCGCCGGCGGATCTCCTGCGCGAAGCCGCGCGCGCGCTGGCGGATCGGCTGGTCGCCGCCGTCCAGCGTGGCCGGGTCGCCGACCACCAGCCCGTCTGGCCGCCATTCGCGGATCCAGCGGTCCAGCGCCGGCCAGTCCGGACCGGCCGCGTGCACGTCGAGCACGCCGACCTCGCGCGCGCTGTTGGAAACCGTGTTGCCGACCGCGACCCCGATGCGGCGGGCGCCGACGTCGAAACCGAGCAGCGTATTCATGCCTCAGGCATGGCCCGCGTTGTCGCTGAGCCGCGAGATGTCGAAGCCGATGCAGCGCGCGGCCGCTTCCCAGCGCTCCTCCAGCGGCACCTCGAAGCAGATCGCCTTTTCCGCGGGCACGGTCAGCCAGGCGTTCTGCGCCAGCTCGTGCTCCAGCTGGCCGGCGGTCCAGCCGGCGTAGCCGAGCGTGATCAGCGTGCGCGAGGGGCCCTCGCCCCGGGCCATCTCCTGCAGGATCTCGCGCGAGGTGCTCACCGCCAGCCCCGCGCCGAAGCGCAGCGTCGAGCCGAAGTCGCGGGGATCGTCGTGCAGGACGAAGCCGCGGTCGGGCTGCACCGGGCCGCCGACCAGCACCGGCTGCCGGCCGAGCGTGGTGGAATCGGTGGAGATGTCCATCTGCCGCAGCACTTCGTCGAGGTTGTATTCGGAGCGGTGGTTGACCACCAGGCCCATGGCCCCGGACTCGTCGTGCTGGCAGATGAGGGTGACGCCGCGGACGAAGTGCGGGTCGGCCAGCGACGGCATCGCGATCAGGAAGTGATCGGCGAGGGATACGGCGTGCGGCATGGCGGCATTGTACCCGCGCGGGCCCGGGCTTCGCGCGTGCCAAATCCTCGCTGAAGGCGCGACGAACGGCACGCTGGCGGCCCCGTACCGCGCGCTACCATGGGGGTTCCCTGGAGGACTCCCATGTCGAAGCGTTTTGCCCCGGCCCCAATCCTGGTTGCTGCCCTTTCCGCCGCCATCTCCCTGTCGCTCGCCGCCTGCAACAAGGCCGCCGGCCCGCAACCGGCCGCCGGGGCCGCGCCGGCCACGGCCGCCGCGCCGGCGCCGAAAGCCGCCTTCGCGCACGTGGAAAACTTCGACGAAGGCATGGCCAAGGCGAAAGCCGAAGGCAAGGCCGTGCTGGTCGACGCCTGGGCGCCGTGGTGCCACACCTGCCTGTCGATGCAGAACTATGTGCTCACCGATCCTTCGCTGGCCGCGCTCGCCGAGCGCGTGGTGCTGGTCGAACTGGACACCGACAAGCCGGAAAACGCGCCCTTCCTCGAGAAGTACAGCGTCAACGTATGGCCGACCTTCTTCGTGATCGACCCGGCCTCCGGCGACGCCACCGGCCTGTGGCCGGGCTCTGCCTCGGCGACGGAATTCCGCGGCTTCATCCAGGACGGCCTGGCCGCGATCGAAGCGAAGAACGCCAATCCGGATTCCCCGGAGGCGCTGGTCGCCACCGCGAAGGCGAAGCAGGCCAGCGGCGACTACGCCGCCGCCGCCAAGGCCTACGAGCAGGTCGTGGCGAAGGCGCCGGCCGACTGGCCGCGCCGCAGCGAAGCGATCTACGGCTGGGTGTTCTCGCTGCAGCACGCCGAAGACACCGCCGCCTGCATCAGCATCGGCCGCAAGTACCTCAAGGAGGTCAGCGGTGCGGCCATTCCCGGCGACTACGCCGGCACCCTGCTCGACTGCGCGGGCGAGGCGAAGGCCGGCGAAGCGAAGCTGGCGCACGAGGAAGCGGTGGCGCGCCTGAAGGAATTCACCGCCCACCCGCCCGCCGACGCCAGCGCCGACGATCGCGCCGACGCCTGGAACATCCTGTCCAGCGCGCTCGCCGACGACGGCGACGAATACGCCTCCAAGGTGGCGCAGCAAGAGCGCCTGGCCGTCCTGGAAAAGGCCGCGGCCGGCATCCAGGACCCGCTGCTCGCGCAGACCTTCGACTACCAGCGCGCGCAGGCCTATGTGGCGCTCGGCCGCGGCGACGAGGCGGTGAAGATGCTGGAGGCCCGCGAGAAGGAGCTGCCCAATTCCTACGAGCCGCCGGCGCGCCTCGCCAGCGCGCTGTCGAAGATGGACCGGCTGCCGGAGGCACTGGTCGCGGTCGACCGCGCGATCGCCAAGTCCTACGGCCCGCGCCAGCTGCTGTACGTCAAGCAGAAGGCCGACATCCAGGGCCGCATGGGCGACGCCAAGGCGCAGATCGAGACGCTCAAGCAGGAAGTGGCCGGCTACGAGGCGCTGGCCAAGGGCCAGCAGCGCCCGGCCGCGCTCGAGGACGCGAAGAAGCGACTGGCCGAAGCGCAGAAGCAGGGAGCCTGAGTCATGGCATTCGCAAGGACGCTGCTCTCGCTCTCCCTCGCCGCCGCCGTCGCCGGCCTGGCCGCCTGCGATCGCGCGCCCGCGCCCGCGAACGGTTCCGCCGCCGCACCGGCCGCGCCCGCCGCGGCGCCGGCGGAAAGCTACGCCACCCAGCACCTGCGCGATTACGTCAGCGTGCCGCTGAAGGCCGACCTGTCGGCCTACGACGAACAGGACCGCAAGATGATCGCGCTGCTGGTGCAGGCCGCGCAGGTCACCGACGCCCTGTTCTGGAAACAGGAAGGCCTGGACCGGGACAAGTTCCTCGCCGGCATTTCCGATCCGGCCACGCGCGAGCTCGCCGACATCAACTTCGGGCCCTGGGACCGCCTCAACGGCGACCAGGCCTTCGTCGAAGGCTACGGCGCGCGCCCGCCCGGCATCGATTTCTATCCGCAGGACATGACGAAGGAAGAATTCGAGAAGGCCGAGCTGCCCGGCAAGGACGGCTGGTATTCGCTGGTTCGCCGCGGCGAGGACGGCAAGCTCAAGCTCGTGCCCTTCCACGAAGCCTACAAGGACGAGCTGGAGAAGGCCGCCGCGCTGCTGCGCCAGGCCGCGCCGCTGTCGAAGGACAAGGCCTTCGCGCAATACCTGCTGATGCGCGCCGACGCGTTGCTCGACGACGACTACCGCGCCAGCGACATGGCCTGGATGGATATGAAAACCAATCCGGTCGATATCGTCATCGGCCCGATCGAGAGCTACGAGGACCAGGTCTTCGGCTTCCGCACCGCCTACGAGGGCATGGTGCTGCTCAAGGACAAGGCCTGGAGCGAAAAGCTCGCGCGCTACGCCGGCTTCCTGCCCGAGCTGCAGCGCGAGCTGCCGGTCGCGGACAAATACAAGGCCGAACGCCCGGGCTCGGCCGCCGACCTCAACGCCTACACCGCGGTGTACTACGGCGGCAACGCCAATGCCGGCGCCAAGACCATCGCCATCAACCTGCCGAACGACGAGGTCGTGACGCTGGCGAAGGGCTCGCGGCGCCTGCAGCTCGAGAACGTCATCCAGGCCAAGTTCGACCACATCCTGGTGCCGATCGCGAAGGAACTCATCGTCGAGGACCAGGTGCAGAACGTCACCTTCGACGCCTTCTTCGACGACACCATGTTCCACGAGGTCGCGCACGGCCTGGGCATCAAGAACACGCTCGACGGCAAGGGCACGGTGACGCAGGCGCTGAAGGAGTACGCCAGCAGCTTCGAGGAAGGCAAGGCCGACGTGCTTGGCCTGTACCTGATCACCAAGCTCACCGACAAGGGCGAGCTGCCGAAGGAGAAGCTGATGGATGCCTACGTCACCTTCCTCGCCGGCATCCTGCGCTCGGTGCGCTTCGGCGCCGGCGAATCGCACGCCAAGGCGAACATGGCGCGCTTCCACTTCTTCGAAGAGCAGGGCGCCTTCACGCGCGACCCGGCCAGCGGCCGCTACCGCGTCGAGTTCGACAAGATGCGCGCGGCGGTCGATGCCTGGTCGGCGAAGCTGCTCACCGTGCAGGGCGACGGCGACTACGCCGAGGCCAGGCGCATCACCGACACCATGGGCGTGGTCGACGACAAGCTCGGCGCCGACCTGAAGAAGCTGGACGCGGCGAAGATCCCGATCGACGTGCGCTTCGAGCAGGGCCTGGACGTGCTCGGCCTGCAGGCGCCGGCGCCGTGACCGCGCGCGGCGCCATGCTGCTGCTCGCCACGGCGCTGGGCGCCGCCGGCTGCGGCAAGCTGGCGTCGCCGGCCGCGGACGAAGTGGCCGCGCCGGTCCCGGCCCCGCCCGCGACACCACCCTCCCCCGCCGCGATCACGCACCTGGGCCGCGGCCTGCGCGGCCGCGCCGTGATGGGCAAGGACGGCTACGGCATCACGCCTTGCGGCGACCAGGCGCAGCGCATCATGGAGATCGCCCCGGAGGCGCAATCCTTCCTCGACGAGTACCTCAAGGGCGGCGCGCACGAATTCTTCGTCGAGGCCGAGGGCGAGGAGCTCGACGGCGGCCATGTGCGCGTCACGCGCTTCCATCGCCTGTATTCGCAGGGCCCGGGTTGCGAGGCGCAGCTCGATCCCAACGCCTTCGTCGCGTGGGGCAACGAGCCCTTCTGGGCGGCCTCCGACACCGGCGGCGCGCTGCGCCTGGAGCAGCCGGGCACCGATGCGCTGGTCGCCACCAGCAACGAAGCGCGGATTGAAAAGGGCGAATGGATCGTCGAAGGCCAGACCGCCAGGGGCCTGCTCAGCCTGCGCCTGGCGCCGGGCCTGTGCCGCGACGGCATGTCCGACGCGCTCTACGCCTGGAGCGCGAGCGCCAGCTTCGAAGGCAAGGAGCTGAAGGGCTGCGGCTTCCCGGGCTTCGAACGCGCGCGCAAGTAGAAACAAAAAAGGCCGGGCGATCGCCCGGCCTTTCCCGTTGCCGCCTTCCCCCAAGCGCATCAGCGGATTTCGGAAATCTCCACGCCGTCCAGGCCCTGCGACAGGCTGCGCGCGTCGCCGCCCTGCGCCAGCTTGATCTTCAGGCGCACCTCGTTCTGCGAGTCGGCGAAGCGCAGCGCGTCCTCGTAGCTGATCTCGCCTTCCTGGTACAGCTCGAACAGCGCCTGGTCGAAGGTCTTCATGCCCAGCTCGGTGGACTCCTTCATCAGGTCCTTGAGCTTGTGGATCTCGCCCTCGCGGATGTAGTCGGCCATCAGCGGCGTGCCCAGCAGGATCTCCATCGCCACGCGCCGGCCCTTGCCGTCGGGCGTCGGGACGAGCTGCTGCGCGACGATGCCCTTCAGGTTCATCGACAGGTCCATCAGCAGCTGGTTGCGACGCTCTTCCGGGAAGAAGTTGATCATGCGGTCCATCGCCTGGTTGGCGTTGTTCGCATGCAGCGTGCACAGCACCAGGTGGCCGGTTTCCGCGAACGCGATCGCGTGGTCCATGCCCTCGCGGGTACGCACCTCGCCAATCATGATCACGTCGGGCGCCTGGCGCAGCGTGTTCTTCAGCGCCGCTTCCCAGCTGTCGGTGTCGATGCCGACCTCGCGCTGGGTGATGATGCAGCCCTCGTGCTTGTGCACGAACTCGATCGGGTCCTCGATGGTGATGATGTGGCCCGAGGAATTCATGTTGCGGTAGCCGATCATCGCGGCCAGCGAGGTCGACTTGCCGGTGCCGGTGGCGCCGACGAACAGGATGATGCCGCGCTTGGTCATCGCCAGCGTCTTGATCACCGGCGGCAGGCTCAGCTCCTCGACGGTCGGGATCTTGGTCTCGATGCGGCGCAGCACCATGCCGACCTGGTTGCGCTGGTAGAAGCAGCTCACGCGGAAGCGGCCGACGCCGGACACGCCGATGGCGAAGTTGCACTCGTGCGACTTTTCGAACTCCTCGCGCTGCGCCGGCGTCATCACGTTGAGCACGAGGTCGCGGCTCTGCTGCGGGGTGAGCGGGCTCTGCGTGATCGGCGACAGCTTGCCGTGCACCTTCATGGACGGCGGCACGCCCGCCGTGATGAACAGGTCCGAGGCCTTCTTGTGGGCCATCAGCTTCAGGAAGCTGGTGAAATCGATGCTGCTGCTCATGGCGAGCTACTCCGTATGCAATGCCGTGAAGCCGTCGAGGTCAGTCGAACAGCTTCTTTTCCTTGGCGTACTCGCGGGCCTGCGGCTTGGTGACCAGGCCACGCTTGACCAGGTCCTGCAGGCACTGGTCCAGGGTCTGCATGCCGACGTTCTGGCCGGTCTGGATGGCCGAATACATCTGCGCGATCTTGTCCTCGCGGATCAGGTTGCGGATGGCCGGGATGCCGACCATGATCTCGTGCGCCGCGATGCGGCCGCCGCCGACCTTCTTCAGCAGCGACTGCGAGATCACCGCGCGCAGCGACTCCGACAGCATCGAGCGCACCATCGGCTTCTCGCCGGCGGGGAACACGTCGATGATGCGGTCGATGGTCTTGGCGGCCGAGGAGGTGTGCACGGTCGCGAACACCAGGTGGCCGGTTTCCGCGGCGGTCAGCGCCAGTCGCACCGTCTCCAGGTCGCGCAGCTCGCCGACCAGGATGTAGTCGGGGTCTTCGCGAAGGGCGCTGCGCAGCGCCTCGTTGAATCCGTGGGTGTCGCGGTGCACCTCGCGCTGGTTGATCAGGCACTTCTGCGAGGTGTGCACGAACTCGATCGGGTCTTCCACCGACAGCACGTGGCCGAACTCGTTCTTGTTGATGTGGTCGATCATCGCCGCGAGCGTGGTCGACTTGCCCGAGCCGGTCGGGCCGGTGACCAGGATCAGGCCCTGCGGTTGCGCGATCAGCTCGGCGAACACGCGCGGGCAGCCCAGCTCCTCCAGCGAGAGGATCTGCGAGGGAATGGTCCGGAACACGGCGCCGGCGCCGCGGTTCTGGTTGAAGGCGTTGACGCGGAAGCGCGCCAGGCCGGGGATCTCGAAGGAGAAGTCGACCTCGAGGAATTCCTCGTAGTCGCGCCGCTGCTTGTCCGACATGATGTCGTACACCAGCGAGTGCACCTGCTTGTGGTCCAGGGCCGGGATGTTGATGCGGCGGACATCGCCGTCGACCCGGATCATCGGCGGCAGCCCGGCCGAAAGGTGCAGGTCGGATGCCTTGTTCTTGACCGAGAATGCCAGCAGTTCCGCGATATCCATGGTCCCCTCCCAGTGGCGCGGCCTCGGATAGGCGCGCGCAGCCCTCCGGGGGCAGTATAGCCCTCTCGTCGAAAGCAACAACAGCACATGAACGAAGCATCCGCGGCCCTGTCCGCACTCCGGGAACAAGTGCAAAACGCGGCCCGGGAGGCCGGCCGGCCACCACCTCGGCTGCTGGCGGTGTCGAAGACGCAACCGGCCGAAGCGGTGGCGCGCCTGGCCGATGCCGGGCAGTGCGCCTTCGGCGAGAACTACGTGCAGGAAGCGCTGGGCAAGATCCGCGCGTTGTCCGGCCGAGGCCTGGAATGGCACCTGATCGGCAACCTGCAGTCGAACAAGGCCCGCGAGGCGGCGCAACACTTCGACTGGGTGCAGACCGTGGACCGCCCGAAGCTGGTGGCCGCGCTGGCCGCGCACCGGCCGGCAGGACTGAACCCGCTCAACGTGCTCATTCAGGTCAATCCCGACGGTGAAGCCGGCAAGTCCGGCTGCACGCCGGGGCAAGTGCCGGAACTGGCCGCCGCCATCGCCGCGGCGCCGAGCCTGCGCCTGCGCGGCCTGATGGCGATCCCCGAGCCGCTGCCCGGGCTCGAGGACCGGCGCGAGGCCTTCGCGCTGATGGCGAAACTTTACGCAGCACTGCAGTCCGCGCATCCGGGCGTGGACACGCTGTCGATGGGGATGAGCGCCGACTATCCGCTCGCGATCGCCGAAGGCTCGACCATGATCCGCATCGGCACCGCGCTGTTCGGCGCGCGCGGCTGAAATGGCCGCGCTGCTATCCTTTCGCGCATGACCTCGGAACTCTCCGCGGGCCCGGCGACGCCGGGTCGCGACATCGCCTTCATCGGCGGCGGCAACATGGCGCGCAGCCTGGTCGGCGGCCTGCTCGCGCGCGGCTGGGGCGCCTCGCGCCTCCACGTCGCGGACCCCTTCGCGCCGACGCGCGAAGCGCTGGCCGCGGATTTTTCCATCGGCGTGCACGCGGTCAACCTGGAAGCGGCCGCGCGCGCCGGGGTCTGGGTGCTGGCGGTGAAGCCGCAGATGATGCATTCGGTGGCCAGCGGCATGGCCGAGCTGGCGCAGCGCACGCAGCCGCTGCTCGTTTCCATCGCCGCCGGCATCACCAGCGCGCAGCTCGAGCGCTGGTTCGGCGGCAACCTGGCGGTGGTGCGCGCCATGCCGAACACGCCCTCGCTGCTCGGCGCCGGCGCCACCGGCCTGTACGCGAACGCGCGCGTGTCCGCGGCGCAACGCGCGCTGGTCGAGGAGCTGCTGGCCGCGGCCGGCATCACGCGCTGGGTCGAGGACGAGGCCCTGATGGATACCGTCACCGCCCTGTCCGGCAGCGGCCCGGCCTACGTGTTCCTGCTCGCCGAGGCGATGCAGGCCGCGGCCGAAGGCCAGGGCCTGTCGCCCGAGGCCGCGCGTGAACTCACCTTGCAGACGCTGCACGGCGCGGCGCGCATGCTGATGGAATCGGGCGAGGACGCGGCGACCCTGCGCCAGCGCGTGACTTCACCGGACGGCACCACGCAGGCCGCGCTGGAAAGTTTCGAGGCGATGGGCTTCCGCGACGTGGTGGCGCGCGCGATCGCCGCGGCCACCCGCCGCGGTGGCGAGCTGTCGGCCGCCAACGACGCCGACCTGCCCGATCGGGGCCGGCCTTGAGCCTGCTGCTCGTGCGCCACGGCCAGGCCAGCGCCGGCGCCGCCGACTACGACTGCCTGTCCGATCGCGGCACCGAACAGTGCCGGCGGCTCGGCCGCTGGCTCGCCGCCACCGGCCACGAGTTCGACGCCGTGCTCATCGGCGGCATGAAGCGGCACGCGCAAAGCGCCGCGGCCGTCGCGGAAGGCTACTGCCAGGCGGGCGGCAAGCCGCTGCCGGCGCCCGAGGTCGAGACCGGTTTCAACGAGTTCGACCATCACGCAGTTTTCGATTCCTATTCGCGCGCCAACGGCGGCCGCGAAGAAGTGCAGCGCGCGGCACGCGAGGGCATCGACGCGCTGGCGCCGCTGATCCGCGCCGCGCTGGCGGCGTGGTCGCGCGACGAGATCGCCGACGTGCCGGAAAGCTGGCGCGCCTTCGGCCAGCGCGTGGCCGGCGCCGGCGAGCGCGCGGCCGCGCGCCCGGACCGCCGCGTGCTGGTGCTCACCTCCGGCGGAGTGGCCGCGCGCCTGGCGCAGGCCGCGCTGCAGGCGCCCGACGCGACCGCCATCCACCTCAACCTGTCCCTGCGCAACAGCGCGCTGGTCGAGCTGCACCGGCTCGACGGCGGGCTGGCGCTGGGCAGCTGGAACGCCGTGCCGCACCTGCACGACGCGCGCGAACTGTGGACTTACTATTAGCCATGACCGAACTGTTCCCGATGTCCGCCCGCGCGCGCGAGCTCGACGCCGTCCTCGCCGACTTCATGGAGACGCGGGTGATCCCCGCCGAGGAAGCCTTCGCCGCCTGGGACGAGGATCCCGAGCGCCGCTGGCAGGTGTCGCCGCTGCTCGAGGAACTGAAGGCGAAGGCGAAGAAGCTGGGCCTGTGGAACCTGTTCCTGCCGCAGCAAGGCCTGTCCAACCTGGACTACGCGCGCCTGGCGGAACGGATGGGGCGTTCGGCGATTGGACCGGAGGCCTGCAACTGCTCGGCGCCGGATACCGGCAACATGGAAGTGCTGCACCTGTTCGGCAACGACGCGCAGAAAAAGCAGTGGCTCGAGCCGCTGCTCGCCGGCGAGATCCGGTCGGCCTTCGCCATGACCGAGCCGGACGTCGCCTCCTCCGACGCCACCAACATCTCGCTGCCGATCCGGCGCGACGGCGATTTCTACGTGCTCGACGGCCGCAAGTGGTGGACCACCGGCGCCGGCGATCCGCGCTGCAAGGTGCTGATCGTGATGGGCGTGACCAACCCGGAGGCGGCGCCGTATCGGCGCCAGTCGATGATCCTGGTGCCGATGCACGCGCCCGGGCTGAAGGTGGTGCGGCCGATGAAGGTGTTCGGCTACGACGATGCCCCGCACGGGCACGTGGAGCTGTCCTTCAAGGACGTGCGCGTGCCGGTGCACAACCTCATCCACGTCGAAGGCAGCGGCTTCGAGATCGCGCAGGCGCGCCTGGGACCGGGCCGCATCCACCACTGCATGCGCCTGATCGGCGCGGCGCAGCGCGCGCTCGAGGCGATGATCGAACGCGCGAAGACACGCACGGCCTTCGGCGCGCCGTTGGGCGCGCTGGGCATGGCGCAGGAGGCGATCGCGCTGTCGCGCTGCGAGCTCGAGCAGGCGCGATTGCTGACGCTGTCGGCGGCGGCCGCGCTGGACGCGCATGGCGCGAAGGGAGCCAAGGACCTGATCGGCATGATCAAGATCGTCGCGCCGCGCATGGCCTGCACGGTGATCGACCGCGCCATCCAGATGCACGGCGCCGGCGGCCTGTCGCAGGACTGGTTCCTGGCGCAGGCCTGGGCGGGCGCGCGTTCCCTGCGCCTGGCCGACGGGCCGGACGAGGTGCATATCGCCTCCCTCGCCCGCTCGATGCTCAAGGAATAACCCCCGGTTGACCGTGGCCGCTCACGGGCATCCTGCCCTCCACGGCACCCGGGCATCCATGCCCTTGTACACCGCGCGAGCCGACGCGCGTTAACTTCTCCGACGCGCCATCCCGGCGCCGCCATGGAGACCCGCAATGCGCCTTCGCACGCTCGTGACTTCCTCGCTGATCGCCTCCGTCGCCGCCGGCGCCGGCCTGTTCGCCGGCTACACCGTCGCCGCGCAGCCGCAGATGGAGAGCGCGCTCTCGCACCTGGAAGCGGCCGAGCGCGACCTGCACCAGGCCACGCCCGACAAGGGCGGCCACCGCGAGCGCGCGCTCGACCTGGTCCAGCGCGCAGAGGCGCAGGTGCGCGAAGGCATGAAGTTCGACCGCCGCCACTGAGTATGATCCGGGCATGGACCTGTCCTTGCCCGACGCCGCCCTCGCCGAGTACCTCGCCGCGCACGTGCCCGGCTTCGCCGGGCCGCTGCGCTCGAGCAAGTTCAAGGGCGGCCAGTCCAACCCGACCTACCTGATCGAGGCGGCGAGCGGCCGCTACGTCTTGCGGCGCAAGCCACCGGGCCCGCTGCTCGCCTCCGCGCACGCGGTCGACCGCGAGTTCCGCGTTCTGCAGGCGCTGCACGGCGGCGCGGTGCCGGTCGCCGCGCCGCGCCACCTGTGCCGCGACGAATCGGTCATCGGCTCGATGTTCTACCTGATGGATTTCGTTGACGGCCGCGTGCACTGGGATCCGTCCCTGCCGGGCATGGAACCGGCGCAGCGCGCCGCGCACTACGAGGCGATCGTGTCGACGCTGGCGGCGCTGCACGCCGTCGACGTCGCCGCCGCCGGCCTGTCCGACTACGGCAAGCCCGGCAGCTATTTCGCGCGCCAGCTCTCGCGCTGGAGCGAGCAGTACGCCGCCAGCCGCACGCGCGACATCCCGGCGATGGACGCGCTGATCGAGCGCCTGCCCGCGCGCTGCCCCGCCGACGACGGCGTGGTCGCACTCACGCACGGCGACTTCCGCATCGACAACCTGATGTTCGCGCCGGAAGGCGCGCGCGTCGCCGCGGTGGTCGACTGGGAACTGTCGACGCTCGGCCATCCGCTCGCCGACCTCGGCTACTTCTGCATGGCGCTGCGCCTGCCGCGCAACCCGGCGCTGCCCGGCCTGGCCGGCATGGACCGCGCCGCGCTCGGCATTCCCTCCGAGCCGGAATTGCTTGCGCGCTACGCGACGCTGAGCGGCCGCGCGCTCCCTGCCGACTGGCCCTTCGTGCTCGCCTTCAGCTACTTCCGCCTGGCGGCGATCGCACAGGGCGTGGCCAAGCGCGTCGAACAGGGCAATGCATCGAGCGAGCAGGCCGCGCAGGCCGGCGCGATGACCGAACTGCTCGCGCAGGCGGGCCTGCAAGCCTTGTCGGGAGACTGAACATGTCGAAGTCCCTCTGCTTCGCCACCCTCGCCCTGCTCGCGCCGGCCATGGCCGCCGCCGACGAGGTCGAATCGCCCGACGCCGTCCCCAAGGAGCTGCGCGCCTTCGTGCCGGCCCACGCCAAGGCGATCTGGTATTCGATGGCGGACTTGGACCGCGACGGCAAGGACGACTTCCTGCTGGTACTGCAACGCGACCGCAAGCCCGGCGCCGACGAATACGAGATGCAGGAACGGCAGCGACCGCTTCTGGTGCTCGTGCGCGGCGCCGACGGCAAGCTGCGCGAGGCCGCGCGTAACGAGCTGGTGGTGCTGTGCTCGAACTGCGGCGGCGTCATGGGCGATCCCTTCCAGGGCGTCGAAGCCGGCCCGGGCACCTTCACCGTCACGCACTACGGCGGCAGCGCCGAGCGCTGGGGCACGACCGTGAAGTTCAACTACTCGCGCAAGGACAAGGCCTGGCAACTGGTGCGCGTGGAAGAAGAAAACTTCAACGCCAACGACCCCGACAAGGGCACGACCAAGGTTTTCACGCCGCCGAAGGATTTCGGCAAGATCGATTTCACCGCCTTCGACCCCGAGAAGTTCAAGGGCGTCGGCCCGCGCTGATCAACCGGCCCGGCTTCTCCAGGCCCCGATGTGCGCGGCGAGTTCGCGCACGCCGTCGGTGAGCGCGGCCGGGCCGGGCTGCAGGATGATCGGCGACTTGATCTCGAAGAGCTGGTCGTCGCGAACCGCCGGCACGCCAGCCCAGCCCGCGCGCGCCGCGACCTGCTCGGGGCGGAATTTCTTGCCGCACCACGAACCGAACACGATGTCCGGTGCGCGCGCGATGATTTCCTCGTCGTTGGCGAGGATGCGGTCGCGCGCCAGCGACTTCGCCGCGCGCTCGGGGAAGATGTCGTCGCCGCCGGCGATGCGCACCAGCTCGGCGACCCAGCGGATGCCGGTGATGCGCGGCTCGTCCCATTCCTCGAAATAGACCTTCGGGCGCGGGCCCGAAGGCACGGCGGCCGCGATCTCGTCCAGGCCCCGTTGCAGCTCGTCGGCGTAGGCATCGGCTTTCGAATGGGCGCCAACCAGCGCGCCCAGCCGGCGCACGTAGTCGAGGATCTCCGCCACGCTGCGGTGGTTGGCGATCCACACCTCCACGCCCGCGCGCACCAGCTCGGCGGCGATGTCGGCCTGGATGTCGGAGAAGCCGACCACGAAGTCGGGCTGCAATTCGAGGATGCGCTCGATTTTCGCGCTGGTGAAGGCACTGACCTTCGGCTTTTCGCGGCGCGCGCGCGGCGGGCGCACGGTGAAGCCGGAAATGCCGACGATGCGCGCGTCCTCGCCCAGCGCGTACAGCACTTCGGTCGGTTCCTCGGTGAGGCAGACGATGCGCCGCGGCCCACTCACGGGTACAGCATCCGCTCCGTCCAGCGCCCGCCGGCGAACTCGTGCACGTGGCGCGAATGCAGGCGATGGCGCGCGCCGTACCAGAACTCGATGCGCGATGGCACGACGCGGAAGCCGCTCCAGTGCGCCGGCCGCGGGATCGGACCGCCGGCGTAGCGCGCCTCCACTTCCGCCAGCCGGTCTTCCAGCGTCTTGCGCGAGTCCAGCGTCTGCGACTGCAGCGAGGCCCAGGCGCCGGCCTGGCTGCCGCGCGGCCGCGTGTTGAAATAGGCGTCGGCCTCGGCGTCGGAGACGCGTTCGGCGCGGCCCTGCACGTTCACCTGCACGCCGTCGCGCAGCCATCGCCAGTGGAACAGCAGCGCGCAGCGCGGCTCGTGCAGCAACTGCACGCCCTTGCGGCTGTCGAAGTTGGTGTAGAACACGAAGCCGTCCGCGTCGGCACCCTTGAGCAGCACCGTGCGCGCCGACGGCTGCCCGTCGGCGTCGACGGTGGCGAGGGTCATCGCGGTGGGTTCGGGATCCTCGGAGGCCTTCGCCTCGGCGAGCAGCGCGTGGAAGGTGTCGAGGATGGCGGGATCGATCATCGCCAAATGCTAGCATTTGCGCATGAATCCGGCCCCGAACCTCGTCCTCGTCGGCCCCATGGGCGCCGGCAAGAGCTCGCTCGGACGGCGCGTGGCCAAGCAACTGGGCCTGGAATTCGTCGACGCCGACCGCCGCCTGGAGCAGCAGGCCGGCGCGACCATCCCGCTGATCTTCGAGCACGAGGGCGAAGCCGGCTTCCGCGCGCGCGAAGAAAAGCTGCTGGCGGAGCTGCTGCAGGGCGAGGGCCGGACCATCGCCACCGGCGGCGGCGCGGTGCTCTCGGCGGCCACGCGCGAAGGCCTGCGCACGCACGCCTTCGTGGTGCACGTGCAGGTCGGCATCGAGCAGCAACTGGCGCGGCTGGAGCGCGACACCGCCCGGCCCCTGCTGGCGCAGGGCGACCGGCGCGAAACGCTGGCCCGCCTGGCGGCCGTGCGCGATCCGCTTTATGCGGAAGTCGCGGACATGCTCTTCGCCTCCGATGGCCTGAGCGTCGACGATGCCGCGAGAAGGCTGGCGGCGATGCTCGGCAAGCAATGGCAGCGGAGCGCGGCGGCATGAGCAGATCCATTCCGGTCGAGCTGGGCGCGGACGCCTACGAGGTGCGCGTCGGCAACGGCCTGCTCGATTCGCCCCAACTCGCCGCGCTGGTCACCGGTGCGCAGGCCTTCGTCATCAGCGACGCCAACGTCGCGCCGCTCTACCTCGAGCGCGTGCGCGCGGCGCTGCCGGGAAAGAAGCTGGCATCGCTGGTGATTCCCGCCGGCGAGCAGGAAAAGACGCTGGCGCGCTTCGGCCAAGCCATGCAGGCGCTCGCGGACGCCGGCGCCAGCCGCGACGTCACCGTACTCGCGCTGGGCGGCGGCGTGGTCGGCGACCTGGCCGGCTTCGTCTCCGCCTGCTGGATGCGCGGCGTGCGATTCCTGCAGTTGCCCACCACGCTGCTGGCGATGGTCGATTCCTCGGTCGGCGGCAAGACCGCGGTCGATTTGCCCGCCGGCAAGAACCTGGTCGGCGCCTTCCACCAGCCGGCCGCGGTGTTCGCCGACCTCGGCACGCTCGCCACGCTGCCTACGCGCGAGCTGCGCGCCGGCCTGGCCGAAGTGGTGAAGGCGGCGGCGATCGCCGACGCCGATTTCTTCGCCTGGCTCGAAGCCAATGCCGAAGGCCTGGTCTCCGGCGACGAGGCCCTGCTCGAGCACGCCATCGCCACCGCCGTCGCTTTCAAGGCCGGCGTGGTCGCGCGCGACGAGCGCGAGCGCGGCGAGCGCATGCTGCTCAACCTCGGCCACACCTTCGGCCACGCCATCGAAACCGCGCAAGGCTACGGCGGGCTGCTGCACGGCGAGGCGGTGGCGGTGGGCATGGTGCTGGCGGCCACGCTGTCGGCGCAGCTCGGGCGCGCGCCGGCGGAGGACACGCAGCGGCTGCGCGAGCTGCTCGCGCGCCTGGGCCTGCCGGTCGCCGTGCCGGCGGGCCTGGACGCGCCGGCGCTGCTCGCGCACATGCGCCTGGACAAGAAGGCGGTCTCGGGCGTGCCGCGGCTGATCCTGTGGCGCGGCATCGGCCGGGCGGAAGTCGTCCAGGGCGTCGCCGACGACGCGGTGCTGCGCGCGCTGGCCTGAGCCGCGCGCGATAAAATCCCCACCATGCGCCTCCTGCTGCAACAACGCCCGCTCGCCGGCGAATCTCCAAAGTACGTCCAGCTGATCCTGCAGCAGGACCTGCTCGGCGGCTGGCAGTTGCTGCGCGAGAGCGGCCAGACCGGCGGCAAGGCCACGCTGCGCAAGGAACTGTTCCTGGACCAGAAGCAGGCCATCGACGCCTTCGAAAAGGCCCGCGACGCGCAACTCAAGCGCGGGTTCCTGGTGATGTTCGCGCAGGGCGCGAGCTCCCATCCCGGCTGAACCGGCGGCCGGGGCCGCCCCTTCCGCTAAAATGCGCGCTTGCGGGCCTTCAGGCCCCGGGAGCGAAGGCTTGGAACTGAAGAACGACCGATTCCTGCGCGCGCTGCGGCGCGAGCCGGTGGACGCCACCCCCGTCTGGCTGATGCGCCAGGCCGGCCGCTACCTGCCCGAGTACCGCGCCACGCGCGCGAAGGCCGGCAGCTTCATGGGCCTGGCGACGAATCCGGAGCTGGCCTGCGAAGTCACCATCCAGCCGCTGGAGCGCTTCGACCTCGACGCGGCGATCCTGTTCTCCGACATCCTCACCGTGCCCGACGCGATGGGCCTGGGCCTGCACTTCGTCGAAGGCGAGGGCCCGAAGTTCGAACGCCCGGTGCGCAGCGCCGCCGACGTGGCGAAGCTGGCCGTGCCGGACATGGACACGCAGCTGCGCTACGTGATGGATGCGCTGCGCCTGATCCGCCGAGAGCTCGACGGGCGCGTGCCGCTGATCGGCTTCTCCGGCAGCCCGTGGACCCTGGCCTGCTACATGATCGAGGGCGGCGGCAGCGACAACTTCTCGAAGATCAAGGCGATGATGCTGCGCGAGCCGCAGCTGCTGCATCGCCTGCTGGAAGTGGTGAGCGACGCGGTGGTCGCGTATCTCTCCGCGCAGCGCGCGGCCGGCGCGCAGGCGCTGCAGGTCTTCGACACCTGGGGCGGCGTGCTCGCCCCGCACCATTACCGCGAATTCTCGCTGCGCTACCTGCAGCGCATCGCCGCCGGCCTGCAGCGCGGCGAGGGCGCGGCGCGCACGCCGCTGATCCTGTTCGGCAAGGGCAACGCTCCCTACCTCGAGGAACTGGCGCAGACCGGCGCCGAAGGCCTCGGCGTGGACTGGCTGGTGTCGCTGGAGGAAGCGCGCCGCCGCACCGGCGGGCGCGTGGCGCTGCAGGGCAACCTCGACCCGGCCACGCTGTACGGCTCGCCCGACGCGATCCGGGCGGAAGTGCAGCGCACGCTGCAAAGCTACGGCAGCGGACCGGGCCACGTCTTCAACCTCGGCCACGGCCTGTCGCCGGACATGGACCCGGCCAACGTCGCCGTGCTGGTCGACGCGGTGCACGAGTTCAGCCGGCGCTGAACCGGCTCACATCTGCTTGAACAGGTGCGCGTAGCTGCGGCTGACCGGCAGCGTCTCGGCGCGATGGCGCAGGTGCACGATCGCGGTCTCGTTGTCGCCGCGGCTGACGTGGTCGACGGCGCGCAGGTTCACCACCACCGCGCGGTGCACCTGCACGAAGTTGGCGGCGTCCAGCTGCGGCAATAGCTCCTTCAGCGGCGTGCGCACCAGCGCCTCGGCCGGCTTGCCCTGGTCCTGCCAGGCGATGCGCGTGTACTTCTCGTCGGAGCGCAGGTAGTCCACCGCCTCGATCGGGATCAGGCGCAGGCTGCTGCCCACCGACGCGCGCAACCAGGCCAAGGGCGCCGGCGCCTTTTCTTCCCGGCGCAGGCGCGCGGCCAGGCGCTCGACCAGCGCTTCGGCGTCGCCCGCACTGGCCGCCTGGCTCAAGCGCTCCTGCAGGCGCTGCACGGTCGCCGACAGGCGCGCGGTTTCCACCGGCTTGACCAAGTAGTCGAGCGCGCCGTGCTCGAAGGCCTCCAGCGCGTAACGGTCGAAGGCGGTCACGAACACCAGCTGCGCGCGGCCGGCGAGGTAGCGCGCGGCTTCCACGCCCGACAGGCCGGGCATGTGCACGTCGAGGAAGCACACATCCGGCTGCTTCGCCTCGAACAGCTCCACCGCTTCGCGGCCATTGCGCGCCTGCGCCACCACCTCGAGCTCGGGCCAGGCCGCCGCCAGCATGCGCACGAGCGACTTGCGCAACAGCGGCTCGTCGTCGGCGATCAGGGCGGTCGGTTGCGCGGCGCTCATGCGGCACGCGCCTGCGGCAGCGGCAACAACAGTTCCGCGGACACGCCATGCGGAGACAGCGGCGACAGCGTCACCGACGCGGCCTCGCCGTGCAGCAGGCGCAGGCGTTCGCGCAGGTTGGCCAGGCCAGTGCCGCCGCCGGGCGCGTGCCCCGTGCCCAGGCCCGCGCCGGTGTCGAGCACCTGGGCGCGCAAGCGTTCGCCTTCGCGCGTGACGCGCACTTCGATGCGGCCGCCCTCCTCGCGCGGATCGATGCCGTGGCGCACCGCGTTCTCCACCAGCGTCAGCAGCGCCATCGCCGGGAACGGCAGCGCCTCCAGCGCGGGATCGGCGTTGACCAGGAAGGACAAGCGGTCGGGAATGCGCATCTGCATCACCTCCAGGTACGCACGCACCAGCTCGAGCTCCTGCGCGAGCGTGCCGTCGCCGCTGGCGCCCAGGCGCGGCACCGCCGCGCGCAGGTAGGCGATCAGGCTTTCGAGCACGGCGCCGGCCTGCGGCGAGCCGGACTCCACCAGCTCGCGCACGTTCGCCAGCGTGTTGAACAGGAAGTGCGGCTCCACCTGGCCCTGCAGCACGCGCAGGCGCGCGTCCAGCGCCTGCCGCTCGAGCTGGCTGCGCTCGAGCGCGAAGGCGAGCTCGCGATTCCTCGCCTCGCCGGTGACCTGCCGGAACAGCGCCGCCAACGCCGCCCACGGCGCCACCAGCAGCCCCGCGGCCAGCACCATCGCGAAGCCCATCTGCCGACCGGTGTCGTGCGCGAAGGAAGTGCTGTAGCCAAAGGAAGTGCACAGGTACGCGAAGATCACCGCGAAGGGCACGGCGAGCGCGACGCCGGCCACTTGCAACACCCAGCGCTGCAGCCAGGCCGGCAAGCGCGCGGGATGGCGCTCGAACACCGCGAACACCAGCAACAACAGCAGTCCGGTGATCAGCAACCGCGCCATCAGCAAGCCGTAGCCGCCGCGCCAGGAAATGCACATCGGCAGGCTGGTGAAGAACGCGACCAGCAGCAGCGTGCGCAGGCGCGGCCAGCTCCAGGCGCGCGCGAAGCCACGCAAGGGCTCGGCGGACTGCGCTTGCGGTAGCGGCGGCGGGATGCTGCTCATGGCGGAAATCATACCGGCCCGCGTGCAAGCGCCGGCCGCGGCCCGTCGCCTCATTCCGTCGCTCGTCCATGTCGCCACGTCGCCGGTCGCGCGCCCCCTTCCGCGCCCCGCGCCGCGGCCACAGGCTGCCGCCACACATCCACCCTCAGGCCAGACCCGATGAGCGCGATAGCCACGCCCCGCAGCAGCTCCTTCCTCTCGCGCCTGTTCACGCCGGACGCGCGCTACGAGGGCGTGCGCCCCTTCCACGTCTACGTGCTGCGCACCCTGTACGTACTGATGTTCGTCGGCGTCGGGCTGCCGATGTGGCAGGAGATCCTCCAGCACCAGGGCCCCTGGGACCACGTGCGCGCGGTCGCCTTCTGCGTGTGGGTGGCGTATCCGACCCTGGGCCTGCTCGGCCTGCGCCATCCGCTGCGCATGCTGCCGCTGGTGCTGTTCATGCTGTTGTACAAGAGCACCTGGTGGCTGGCGGTCGCGTATCCGCTGTGGGCGTCGGGCCAACTGGCCGGTTCGCCGGCCGCGGAAATGGCGCACGTGTTCGGCGGCGTGGCCTTCATCTATCCGCTGCTGCCCTGGGGCTACGTCTGGCGCACCTACGTCGCCGGCCCGGCGCGCGCGCAGGCCTGAGCCATGGAAAGCATTCTGCTGTTCCTGCACATCTTCGCCGGCGGCACCGCGCTGGCGGCCGGCTTCCTGGCGCTGTATTCGCAGAAGGGCAAGACCGTGCACCGTCGCGCCGGTCGCACCTTCGCCTACGCCATGCTGGCGATGACCTTCCTTGCCTCGATCCTCGCGCTGGCCTACCGGCCCAACCGCAGCAACGTCATCGTCGCCTGCATCACCTTCTACCTGGTCGCGACCGGGCTGCTCACCGTGATCCGCACCGTGCGCCAGGCGCCGCGGCTGTACGACTCGCTGTTCGGCTTCGGTTTCCTCGCCTGCGCCGCCGCCTGGGGCTTCGGCACCTACGCAATGGGTTTGCCCGGGCGCGAACTCGACCACGTCCCGGCGCTGATGGTGTACATGTTCGCCACCGCCGGCAGCATCGGCGTGATCGGCGATGCCCGCCTGCTGCACCACGGGGCGATCGAGGGCAGCGCGCGCCTGCGCCGGCACCTGTGGCGGATGAACTTCGCGATGTGGATCGCGACGCTGTCCTTCTTCTACGGCCAGGCGCGGCAGTTGCCGACCTGGTTCCGCGCGGCCAACCTCAACGACGCCATCGTGCTGCTGGTCCTCGCCACGCTCGTGTACTGGTTGTTCCGCCTGCGTCCGCGAGCGACGAAGGTGTCGCAGCCCGAGAATCGAGTGAGCCCTGCCTGATCGGTTCATCAGGGGTGCACGCCGCCGGGCGCACCGTGCACGGGTCGACGAATGGCGCACGGCCCTCGACCAAGACTCCCGACCCAGGACGTTCCGGTGCAGCCACCGGCGACGATGGGGCGCGACTGCTTGCCTGCCGCGCCGCTCGTTTACCTGGAATACAGACCATGACCCGCACCAAACTTTTCCTCGCCGCCATCGCCGGATTGACCGCCCTCGGCGGCACTTCCTCCGCCTTCGCGTACTCCGCGCCCAACCTGCGCTCGACGGCCTCGTTCGCGGTGCTCAGCACCGAAGCGGGGACGCGCGGCGCCGTCACCTGCACCGACTCCAGCGTCGTCGGCACGATCGGTTCCTCTGGCGCCAGGCCCGCGGTAGTCTCCACGCGTTGCTCGATCAGCGGCGCCATCGTCGCTCCGGTGGTTCCGAGAGTGCTCAAGGACTATTCGCTCGCCTACGAAGAAATCAACGCCAACACCTGCCAGCACATCCTCAGCGGCACCCAGGCCGGCGCGATCCTCGCTCCGGGCGTGTACTGCTTCGATGCGGCGGCCGCGCTCACCGGCACGATGACACTCAACGGTCCGGTGGCCGGCGTGTGGATCTTCCTGGTCAACGGCGACCTGACCGGCGACAACTTCACGGTGACGATGGCGGGCAAAGGCAAGGCCTGCAATGTCTACTGGTCGCCGAGCGGCGCCACCACGATGACCACGTCCAATGCCAAGGGCACCATCCTTGCCGGACAGGCGATCACCCTCACCGGTGGCAGCTTCGATGGCCGCGCCTTCGCGGGCAAGGCAGTGACGCTGACCAACATCGCAGCGACCGGTTGTTCGGCGGCGCGTAACCCGCGCTGAGCGGTTCAGGCAATGAGCTCGGTGCCTGTCTCCGGCACCCGGCGTTGCGCGGCACGCAGGATTTCGATCGCCTCGTGCAGCAGATGACTGGTCACCGGCTTGCGCAGGAAACCGTGCATGCCGGCGGCCAGCGCTTCCGGTTCGGCCTGCGCGTCGGCGCGCGCAGTCAACGCCAGTAGCAACAAGGCCGGCTGCTGCTGACGCAGCAAGCGCGCCAGCTCCAGGCCATCCATGCCCGGCAGGTCGAGGTCGAGGATCGCCAGTTCGAAACTGTTGCCCGCCAGCGCCGAAAGCGCGGCCAGCGCGTGCGCGGCGTGTTGCGCTTCGTAGCCCAGGCCTTGCAGCAACCCACACACCACTTCGGCCACGGTGGCGTCGTCCTCCACCACCAGCACGCGCCGGCCCTTGCCGTCGCGCGGCGACCGTCGCGATGCCGGATTGGCCGCTGGCGGATCGCTGGCGGCCGGCAGCGGCAACTGCACGTGGAAGCTCGTGCCCTGGCCGGGACGGCTCGTGGCCTGGATGTCGCCGGACATCGCCGCGGCGAGTTCCTTGCAGATCGCGAGGCCCAGGCCGCTGCCCTGCCGGCGCTGATCGCCCTTCAGGCCCTCCGCCTGTTCGAAGCGCCGAAACAGGCGCGCGAGCTGGCCCGCGTCCATGCCTTCGCCGGTATCGCTGACCTCGAAGCGCACGCCATCGCCGGCGGCCTCGCTGCGCAGGCACACCTCGCCCGCCGTGGTGAACTTGATCGCGTTGCCGGCCAGATTGAGCAGGATCTGGCGGACGCGCGCCGCATCGCCGCGCAGCGTGCGCGGCGTGCCAGGCGCGCGCTGCAGGTGGAAGGCGAGGCCTTTCGCCTGCGCCAGCGGTTCCAGCAGCGCGGACACTTCGTCGAGCAGCTCGTGCAGGTCGAAGGCCGCGTCTTCGAGCGTGAGCTTGCCGGCCTCGATGCGCGCCAGGTCCAGCGCGTCGTTGACCAGGCGCAGCAGGTGTTCGCCGGCGCGCTGGATGGCCTGCACCTGCTGGCGCTGGCGCGGCTGCAGCGCGCCCGCCTGCAGCAGTTCCGCCATGCCCAGCACGCCGGTCATCGGCGTGCGGATCTCGTGGCCCAGCGTCGCCAGGAAGCGCGTCTTCGCGGCGGAGCCCTGGTCGCTGAGCTGGCGGCGTTGTTCGCGCAGGGACTCGGCGTGGCGTTCGCGCAGGCGACGGCGGTAGCCGACCGCGGCCAGTGCGAGCAGGCACAGCGCGGCGAGCGTCCACGCCGCCAGCGCCCACGGCCGCTGCCACCAAGGCGCGAGCACGCGCAGCGGGAAGCCGCGCGTGCTCGACCACAGGCCTTCGGCATTGCGCGCCTGCACGTCGAGCCGGTAAGTGCCGGGTTCCAGGCGCGAGAACACGCGCTCGCCGGTGGCGCCCGCCTCGACCCAGTCGGCGTCGTAGCCGTGCAGGCGGAAGCGATAGCGGTGCGCGGCGGGATCCGCATACGAAAGCAGGCGCGCGCGCACGCGCAGGTCGCGGTCCTCCGGCTCCATTGCCAGCGCGCCGCCGTCGGCGCGCAGCGCGAGTTCGTCCTCGCCGCGACGCAGGCTGATCGCGTCGAGCACCAGCGCCGGAGCGGACCCGGTCGGACGGATGTGCGCGGCGTCGAACAGCACCAGGCCGTCGCTGGTGCTGGCCAGGCCCTGCCCCGAAGGCAGCAACACCGGCGGCATCAGGTTGGTCTCCTGCGCCGGCAGGCCGTCGCGCATGCCGTACACGCGCAGCCGCGCGGTGGCGGGATCGAAGCGCAGCAGGCCGCGCGAGGTGGTCAACCAGACCACGCCGGCGCGATCGACCATCACCCCGCCCGAATCGACCGCGGGCAGGCCGTCGGCGCTCTCGATCGCGCGCTCGCGCAACAGTCTCCGCCCGTCCCAGCGATAGGACTCGAGCGCGCCCATGCGGTGCAGCCACAGGCGCGCGTCCGTGCTGCGCGCGAGTCCGTACACCGCTTCCGCCGGCGCGCCGTCGACGCCGCGGAAGCGCTTCGCGCCCTCGTCCCAGCGTCGCAGTCCCTTCGGCCCGGCGAGCCACAAGGCGCCATCGGGGCCGGTGGCGAACTGGAATTGCTCGGGACTGTCGATGCCCTGCCCGTCGCCGGGCTCGAAACTCTGCAGCACGCGGCCGGCCGCGTCGCGCGCCTGCACGCCGCCACCGTAGGAACCGATCCACATGCGCCCCTGCGCGTCCTGCGCCAGCTGCTTCACCGGGCCAGTGAGCAGCCGGTCGGCAGGCGCGTCGTTCGACCAGTGCCGCCAACGCTTCGCCTGCCAGTCGTATCGGCCTAGCCCGCGCGAATGCCCGACCCACAGGCTGCCATCGCGCGCTTCCAGCACCGACAGGATCACTCCGATCGGTTGCCCGCGCGTCAGCTCCGGAAAAGCTTCGATGCGTCCGCTGGTTGAGTCCAGCTGCGCCAGCACGCCATCGGCGCCCGCGAGCCACAGCCGGCCGTCACGCGCCGGCGCGCTGCCGCGCACCGGCACCAGCGTCTCGCCGCCGCCGTCGGCCTTGCGGAACACCGGGAAGCGGCGCCAGTCGGCCGGCAGGCGCAGCAGGCCGCGCTCGCTGCTGGCGAACCACAAGCCCCCTTCGTGGTCTTCCAGTGACATGTACATCATGCGATCCCAGCCCGAACCGGTCGCGAGCGAAGTCACTTCGCCATCGCGTTCGAGCGCCAGGCCGCCTTGCGTGCTGATCCAGCGCGCGCCCTCGCGGTCGCGCATCACCGCCACCACTTCGCGCGCGGGCAGGCGCGCGTCCCAGTCAGGATGCAGCACGCGGCCGTCGGGCAGGCGCAGGTCCAGGCCATGATTGGTGCCCACCCACAGGCGCTCGCCTTCCACCGACAGGCTGAGCACGACATCGCCGCTGAAATCGCCGGCGCGCAAGGTGTCGAAGCCGTGTCCGTCCCAGCGCGCGAGGCCGGAGGTCGTGCCCAGCCACAGGCTGCCGCGCGCATCCACGGCCAGCGCGAGGATGTTTTCGGAAGGCAGCGCATCGCGGTGGCCTTCCTCCGGCAGGAAGCGCGCCATGTGCCCCTCGCGGTCGAGCCGGTACAGGCCGCCGCCGAAGGTGCCGAACCAGATCTGCTGGTCCGGCGTTTCCGCGATCGCCCAGACGTCGTCGCTCTTGAGCAGCGGGTGGCTGGCCTGGCTGATCTGCGCGAAGCCGCGGCGCGCACGGTCGAGCACGCACAGGCCCTTGCCCTCGATGCCGACCCAGACGCGGTCGCGGCTGTCCACGAACACGGTCTGCACGAAATTGCCCGGCAGGCTGCCGGCGCGGCCGGGCTCGTGGCGATAGACGGTGTAGCCGACGCCGTCGAAGCGCGCCAGGCCGTCGCGCGTGCCGATCCACAGGTAGCCCTCGCGGTCCAGCGCCAGGCCGGTCAGCCGGTTCGAGGGCAGGCCGTCGGCGACGCCAAAGGACTGGAAGGCCGGCGGCTCCGGCGCCGCGACGGCCAGCACGGGCAACGACAGGCACAGGACGCCCGCCAGAAGCGCGCGAATTCGCATTTCCTTCCCCAAGGAAATTCCCCTGCAGCCAGTCTCGCATGGCCGCGGCCTGCGAACACGGGGCGTTCACGCGAAGCCGGTATCATCCGACGATGATCCGAGGCGCTTTCCTACCCCCAATCCTGGCCCTGGCGCTGGCGGCGGCGGGACCGGCGCGCGCCGAGCGCTTCGCCATCGACCCGGTGCACACGCGCGTCGCCTTCCAGGTCAGCCACGCCGGTTTCTCCTCGCCCATCGGCAGCTTCTCCGGCGCCAGCGGCGTGCTCGACTTCGACCCGGACGACTGGAGCCAGGCCCACGTCGACGTGCGCATCCCGATCGCCACGCTGCAACTAGGCGACGAGAAATGGCAGGGCCGGATCCTCGATCCCACCTTCTTCGACGTGAAGAAATTCCCGGAAGCGCACTTCGTCTCGACGAAAGTGGAAGCGAAGGGCAAGGACGCAGCCGAAGTCAGCGGCGACCTGACGCTGCACGGCGTCACCAGACCCGTCACCTTGCACGTGAACTTCAACAAGCTCGCGCACCACCCGCTGCCGCCCTTCCGCCTGACCGCCGGTTTCTCCGCCACCGCCACGCTCAGCCGCAAGGATTTCGGCATGGACAGTTGGCAGAAGGTGGTCGGCGACGAAGTGCGGCTGATCCTGGAAGTGGAAGCCACCCGCGACAAGGGCGCCGCCGATGGCCAGTGAGGCGCAGAACGACTACTGGGGGCGCTTCAGCATCGCGCTGCACTGGCTCACCTTCGTGCTGATCGTGGGCCTGGCCGTGGTCGGCCTGACCATGGGCGACCTGCCGACCGGCAAGCTGAAACTGCAGGTGTTCGCGCTGCACAAGAGTTTCGGCCTCACCGTGCTGGGCCTGACCGCGCTGCGCATCGCGTGGCGCCTGCTCGAACGCCGGCCGAAGCTGATGCCCGGGCCGCTGTGGCAGCGCGGCGTCGCCGCAATCACGCATTACGGCCTGTACGCGTTGTTGCTGCTCGTGCCCTTCTCGGGCTGGTGGTACAACTCCACCGCAGGTTTCCCGCTGAAGTGGTTCGGCCTGTTCAAGCTGCCGCCGCTGGGCGAGTTCGATCGCGCGCTCAAGCAGCAGGCGAAGGACACGCACGAATTCCTGTTCTGGGTGCTGGCCGCGACGATCGCGCTGCACGCCGCCGCCGCGTTGTGGCACCACTACCGCGTGCGCGACCGCACGCTCGCGCGCATGCTCCCGTGGATGGAGCGCAACAAGGAACAAGCATGAAAATCCGCTGCCTCGTCGCCCTGCTCGCGCTGGCATGCGCCGGCAGCGCCGGCGCCGCCTCCTACCGCGTGCTGCCCGGGTCGACGCTCGGCTTTTCCGCCAGCTACCAGGGCGAAGCCTTCGAGGGCCGCTTCGCGAAGTTCACGCCGCGCATCGAGTTCGATCCGAAGCGGCTGGCCGGCGCGCGCTTCGACGTCGCCATCGACCTGGCCAGTGCCGGCACGAAGAACGACGAGCGCGACGAAGCCCTGCGCGGCGAGGACTTCTTCAACACGCGCAAGGCGCCGCAGGCGCATTACCTGGCGACGAAATTCCGCGCGCTGGGCGGCGACCGCTACGTGGCCGAGGGCACGCTGACGCTGAACGGCATCAGCAAGCCGGTACCGCTGGAGTTCACTTTCACGCCGGGCGCGCAAAGCGTGCTGGCCGGCAGCGCCACGGTGATGCGCCTGGATTTCAAGGTCGGCACCGGCGACTGGAGCGACACCGGCGACCTGCCGAACGCGGTGAAGGTCAGCACGCGCCTGCTGCTGGCGGCTACGCCAGGAACTCCTGCAGCGAAGCGACCGTAAAGGGCCAGTCGAGCTCGGCGCCGTCCGCGTTGCGGCGCAACACGGGCACGCGCGTGCCGTAGCGCGCCTCCAGCGCGGCGTCGCCGTCGATCCACACCGGCTCGAAATCCGGGACGCCGGTCACGGCCAGCAGCTCGTAGGCTTCGTCGCACAGCGGGCAATCGTCGCGCTGGTACAGGGTCAGGCTCATCGTGCTGGGCTCGGGGCGTAGAATGAGGGCATCGTCCAGGGCCGCAATTATATGGCTGTCAGCGTTTTCGACCTCTTCAAGATCGGCATCGGCCCGTCGTCCTCGCACACGGTGGGCCCGATGCGCGCGGCCGCGCGCTTCGCCGGCAAGTGGCTGCGCGATTCCGGCAAGCTCGACAAGGTCGCGCGCGTGCGCGCCGAGCTGTTCGGTTCGCTGGCGCTCACCGGCCGCGGCCACGGCACCGACAAGGCGGTGCTGATGGGTCTGGAGGGCCACTTCCCCAACGAAATCGATCCCGACCTCATCCCGAAGGCGCTCGAGCGCATCCGCGTGGGCAAGGAGCTGGTGCTGCTGGGCACCACGCCGATCGGTTTCGACGAGAAGACCGACCTGGTCTTCAACAAGCGCCAGAAGCTGCCCTTCCACAGCAACGGCATGCGCTTTTCCGCCTACGACGCCGAAGGCAAGGAACTGGCCACGCGCGACTACTACTCGGTGGGCGGCGGCTTCGTCGTCAACCAGGACGAAGCGGCGGCCGACCGCATCGTCGCCGACACCACCAACGTGCAATTCCCCTTCCACAGCGGCGACGAGCTGCTGAAGCTGTGCGAGGCCAACAAGCTGACGATCGCGCAGCTGATGTGGGCGAACGAGCGCGCCTGGCGCAGCGACGAGCAGATCCGCGCCGGGCTGCTGGAGATCTGGCGTGCGATGCAGGATTGCCTGCAGCGCGGCACCCGCGAATCGGGCGTGCTGCCCGGCGGACTGAAGGTCGCCCGGCGCGCGCCGCAAATGTTCCAGGACCTGTCCTCGCGGCCGGAAGCGGCGATGAAGGATCCGCTCACCGTGCTCGACTGGGTGAACCTGTACGCGCTGGCGGTGAACGAGGAGAACGCCGCCGGCGGCCGGGTGGTCACCGCGCCCACCAACGGCGCGGCCGGCATCATCCCGGCGGTGCTGCACTACTTCGACCGTTTCTGCCCCGGCGCCGACGAGCAGGGCGTGCTCGACTTCCTGCTCACCGCCGGCGCCATCGGCATCCTGTACAAGGAAAACGCCTCGATCTCCGGCGCCGAGGTCGGCTGCCAGGGCGAGGTGGGCGTCGCCTGCTCGATGGCCGCCGGCGGCCTCACCGCCGCGCTCGGCGGCTCGCTCGGCCAGGTGGAGAACGCCGCCGAGATCGGCATGGAACACAACCTCGGCCTGACCTGCGATCCCATCGGCGGACTCGTGCAGATTCCCTGCATCGAGCGCAACGCCATGGGCGCGGTGAAGGCGATCAACGCCTCGCGCATGGCCCTGCGCGGGGACGGCAAGCACCGCGTCTCGCTGGACAAGGTCATCAAGACCATGCGCGACACCGGGCGCGACATGCAGGAAAAGTACAAGGAAACCTCGCGCGGCGGGCTCGCCGTGAACGTCATCGAGTGCTAGGAGTGCCATGCTGCGCTTCCTGCTGCTGACCGGCCTGTACCTGCTGGGTATCTGGTATGCAGTGGCGTTCATTCGCACTCCCGACGAAGTCACGCTGTTCTGGCCGCCGGCCGGCATCGCCTTCGCCGCGGTGCTGCGCTACGGCTGGCGCTGGTCGGTGTTCATCCCGGTGGCGGTGCTGATCGCGCACTTCAGCTTCGTGCCGGTGCCGGCGAATTTCATTCCCTTCTCGGTGATGGCGAACTTCCTCGGCCCGCTGGCCGGCGCCTACGCCGCGCACCGCAGCGGCATCCAGCCGCGCATCAGCGTCGCCAGCGGCTTCGGCATGCTGCGCGCCAGTTCGGCGATGGTGTTCGTCTCCGCCATGATCGGCGTGCCCGGCCTGGTCTATTCCGGCATGGTGCCGGCCAGCGCCTTCTGGCCCTCGGCGCTGACCTGGATGATGGGCGACCTGCTCGGCATCATCACGCTGGGTCCGACGCTGCTGCTGGTGAGCGCGCCCTCCTCCGACAATCCCGACCAGCCGCGCCGCTCGGACTATTCGGCGTCGCGCGAAAAGATGCTGTGGCTGCTGCTGATGGCGCTGTCCTATGCGGTGGTGTACTGGGGCGGGCTGAAGAACAGCGTGTACGCGCTGGGCACGGTGGCGCTGCCGATGTCGCTGCTGCTGTGGAGCGCGCTGCGCTTCCAGCCTGCCTACACCACCTTCGGCTCGGCGCTGACCGTGCTGTTCCTCACCTACCTCACCGGCCTGGGCCTGGCCGGCTTCGCGCCGCCGAAGAGCACGCTCGACTCGGCGCTGCTGCTCGGCTTCATGAGCCTGTTCTCGATCATCCCGCTGGTGCTGGTGGCTTCGATCACCGAACAGCGCATGGCCACGCGCAAGGTGGTGCGGCGCGCGATGACCGACGCCGCCACCCACCTGCCCAACCGCGCGGCCTTCGAGGAAGCGGTGCAGAAGGCGCTGCTCGAAGGCGGCCCGGGCGCGCTGGCCTACCTGGACCTGGACCACTTCACGCTGATCAACGACACCGCCAGCCACGCTGCCGGCGACGCGCTCATCCACGGCATCGGCTCGCTGCTCAAGGCCAGGCTGCGCGAGGGCGACCGCGTGTTCCGCATCGGCGGCGACGAATTCGCGCTGCTGCTGTCGGGCGAGCCGGGCGAAATGGAATCGCGCCTGCAGCAACTGCAGCGCGCGATCGAGAGCTATCGCGTCGGCTGGCAGGACCACGTGCTCAACATCACCGTGAGCATCGGCCTGGTGACCTTCCGCCCGGGCGAGATCGAGTACGCGCGCCTGCTCTCGCTGGCCGACGCCGCCTGCTTCACCGCCAAGGAACTGGGCGGCAACCGCGTGGTGTCCTCCAGCCTGGACCCGCGCGAGATGCAGGAGCGCACCAAGGCGATGCGCTGGGCGCTGCGCATCCGCGAGGCGATCGACCGCAACCTGTTCGAGCTGTACTGCCAGTCGATCGCGCCGCTGGACGCGCGCGCGGCGCGCGGCGGCGGCCGCCATTTCGAGGTGCTGCTGCGCATGCGCGACCCCGACAGCGGCGAGCGCCTGGTGCCGGAGCACTTCATCCCGGCCGCCGAGCGCTTCCAGCTCGGCGTGGCGCTCGACCGCCACGTGGTCAACCTCACCCTGCACTGGCTGGAGGAACGCGACGCGGCCGCGGATTCGGTGGAACTGTGCGCGATCAACCTCACCGCCGCCTCGCTGGTCGACGAGGGCTTCGGCAATTTCCTCTACCACCGCGTCCGGCACGGGCGCCTGCCGGCGGAGAAGCTGTGCTTCGAGGTCACCGAGACCAGCGCCTTTCCAGCACATTGGGATCCTAAGCTTAGAATTCCACGTGGACAAGTTG
>JADMIO012720267.1_pt1 | contig 40904 bp, 33 predicted proteins | sample 8958161 | NCBI WGS metagenome assembly JADMIO01 (sample SAMN16585339, study PRJNA669376) | soil metagenome | isolation source: Crop rotation soil | place: USA: Cullars Rotation, Alabama | collected 2011
GCCGCGACTTCAAGTCACGTGAATTCCAAGCTTCGGATCCCACTGTGCTGGAAAGGCACGTGGCGAACCAATCCGCATTATTATCGGCGCCGGGCTCGGCAAGCGCGATCCAAGCTGGATACCAACCGACCAGCAGTTTCTCGATTTGCTCGATGACTCCGATTGGCAGCGGGCCTTCGGTGACCAGCATCTTGACGCCGTTCTCGCCGAGCACGTTTGGGAGCACCTCACGCCGGCCGAAGGCAAGCAGGCGGCCACGCAATGTTTCAAATATTTAAAGCAGGGCGGCCGATTGCGGATCGCTGTTCCGGATGCGAATTATCCCGACCCTTCCTATTACGAATTCGTGCGTCCGAACGGCTGGGGCACCGCCCCCGATGAACACAAAATTCTCTATACCTATCAAACTCTGGGTGACATGCTCCGCAGCGTCGGTTTCGAAGTCGACCTGTTGGAGTATTACGATGAAAATAAGAACTTCCATCATGCCGAATGGAATCTAGCTGATGGGTATATCCTCCGTCGTAAAGGATTTACTGAAAGATGCTTGCCGGGTAAGGAAAACTACACGTCGTTGATCGTCGACGGCCGAAAGCCTGCGCGATAATAGCACCGCGCAATTTGTCATCCAAAGAGAGAGCTGGCCGAAGATAGCCTTGCCGGAATTGCTCAGCACTTAATTGCGCTTCCAAACGTCGTGCGCCGGATCGATGCCTTCCATCGCCCAGTCCCAAGACACGCGATCCGCCAACTTTCCCAACGGAATGCCGCAATCGCGGCCGATGCACGCAACCCAGTGTGCCTTTTGATTGGCAAGTGTGTGGAACTGGCTGAAACGGCGGCGCTTCTCAGAAGGAGGGAATGCGGCGGTATTCTTGAACGAGTCCTCAATAGCGTTTGTTAGCGCCTCGAAATTCACCACGTTCACGGTTTTTCCCAAGTCAAAACGCTCGGTAGACCAACCTGCCCAGCCGTAATTCGTCGTAAGCAGCGGCCGATCGGCATGCGCAGCTCGGACCAAGGTTCCCGACGAACCGATTAGCCTTTCATGAATGACCGTCACCACGTCGCTGGCAAGGAATCCACACCCAAGTTCGAAGTCCGTCACATATCGATCGACGCATACAAGTCGCTTGTCTTTGAGCAATTGGGAGTAGGAACCTTCGATCATTTCCCTGATTGGTTTCGCCATTTTGCCAACCAGCAAAATGCGATCCTCCGGCTGCAATTTAAGCTGTGTAAACGCTTGCAGCATCTGGCCAATGCCCTTGTTGGGTTGCAGGCCGCCGATCATCGACACGTAGCGGCCATTCAGTGGAACGCCTAACGTTCGCCGCGCCTCCTCGCGACTCATTACCGGTAAAGGCTCCACTGGCTCGGGGATGACGCGGAATTCGGTCTGCACCCGATGGTTCTTGAGTTCATCCCACACCCATGGATCGAGCAGGTGCGTGATCTGCCAGGGGCTTCGCAACGCGAGCCGGCGGGCCACCTCGAAGCGAACCATGTCGCGAAGTGATTCATACGGGTATGCGTAGTTGCCGCGATTCAAGTGGCCTTCGATAGGCGACCCCGGAAAGTGCTTGCGGCCGGTTACAAGGCATCGAAGTGCGGCCGCTTGAGTCAAGTACTCGGTGCACGTGATGTAAACGCGGTCCGCCTTGGTGGACCGCATGGTTTCCATCAAGTCGTTGCCGAACAACCAGCCGGTTTTAAGGCTTGAAGGCCGCGCCCGCGGTCCCGGCTGAAATTTGAAGTGTGGTTCCAAAGCCTTCAGATGGACGCCGTATTCCTCGGATTCGCGCGCATCTTCTTGCAATGCCAGCGTTACCTCACAGCCGATCTCGACAAGCGCTTCCGTAAGATGGCGCACGTGGTGCAGTCGGTGCCCTGTGACATCGCGCTCAAAGATCAGGCAGTGCGGGCCGGACATCAACTATCGAATCTCGTACGGAATTAACGGCGGCACGAAGGGGAGGATCTATACGAACTATACTCGAAAAAGCCGCCAGACTAAGTCCGGACAGTTTCACCGCGATTGACCTTGAGATATTCCTCACGAATCCACTGATAGGTTCTTTCCATGCCATCGCGGAGCGAGATGCTCGGCGCCCAACCAAGGCGTTTCTTGATCAACGTGTTGTCGCTATTGCGACCGTTGACGCCCTTAGGAGCCGAAAGATTGTGCCGATGTTTCAGCTCAACGCAGGCGATGTCCTCGACCATTTCAACCAGTCCGTTGATCGTGGTAAGTTCATCACTGCCCAAATTCAGCGGCTCGGCCACGTCGCTCTTCATAATCCGTCGAATGCCTTCAACGCAATCGTCGATATACATGAAGCTGCGAGTCTGCTTGCCGTCTCCCCAAATCTCGATCTCATCCTGGCCGGTTTCAACGGCGTTGATAATCTTTCGGCAAACGGCTGCCGGCGCTTTTTCGCGTCCGCCGTCCCATGTTCCGTGCGGCCCGTAGACATTGTGAAAACGGGCCACCCGCGTTGCGAGTCCGTAATCTTCGAGGAAATGCCGGCACATCCGCTCACTGAACAACTTCTCCCAGCCGTATCCGTCTTCCGCCATTGCCGGATACGCGTCGCTTTCCTTGAGTGGTGTTACCGCTGCATCCCGTTGCTTGTCGGCGTTGTAAACACAAGCACTGCTCGAATAAAAGTATCGACTAACTTTGGCATTGTGGGCGGCCTGCAGCAGGTGCGTATTGATAAGTACGCTGAGCATGCACAAGGCTTTGTTGTTCTCGATAAAACCCATGCCGCCCATGTCGCACGCAAGATTGTAAACGTCGCTCACGCCGCGGCAGGCCGCCTGGCATTCCTCGCGTAACTGCAAGTCACCTACGACATTCTCGACGTCGTCAAACATCTGGTACCATTGGTCGAATGGTTTTACGTCCACGCTGCGAATTCGCGTGAAACCCTCGTCACGCAACCGCGCGACCAAGTGACCTCCAATAAACCCACCACCCCCCGCTACTAGAATCAACTTGTCGCTCATTCAATTACCTTGTGGAATTGCTATCACGTATTCTTGTCACGACATCGGCCCGGTTGGCCCCATGCAAATACACGCAAGCTTGCCTGGATTTCCACTCATATTAGCATGGCGTCCGCAAGCATCCAAGCGAATGGCTCACCCGCGACATAAATGTTATAACCCCTACCACCAGCCTGCTCTCCCATCCCGTTGTGGTGTAATAACCTCATTTCTTGACATTGTTTTGGGGCACCCTTAGGATTGGGTCAGCAGGAAGAAACCTAAAACGGTGCCATTTTTTTGCACGGATGATTCGGCCAGTCGACGAGGGAATTCGCAAGTCTAGGCAACCGTCGGTTCCTCTCCAGTACGCGGGCGTCCGCATCGAAAAGGCATTTAGTTCAGGCGTCACGCGCACACTCGTCATTCCTATCCTCTCCTCAGCACTTTCTGGCGGGTGGGATCGTAGCCAGATTGCATAATATGATTATCGCGTTAGCGATGGCCTGGACCATGGCGAGACGGGCGCTGATTTTAAGGGAGTTGATTTGTGAATGGCCGGACAGCAACGAGCGAGGGCGAATTGAATACCGCAACGTTTGATGCGGAGGTAGGGCAGGGCCTGTTTTCCTCGCACAAGCACTTCGTCCCTATGGCGGAGAGCGCAATGGATGATTCCCGGCCTCAAATGGCTGCTGGCTTTCGACCCTTCTCGCGCCGGGTCGGTTTACGGTATAGCACGCAGGTACTCCTAAACAGCCTGCCGCTGCTGTTGATCGATGTGTTGACGATAACGGCCACGATCGTAGTCATCCGTTTTGTATTCATAAAGCTGCATCTGAAGGACGGCATCAATGTCTCTTCATATCTGCTGCCAATTGCGGCCGGTTTCGTGTTGCTGAACTTTGCGTTCGGCTTATACCCGGGTGTGAAGCTTAGTCCGGTCGAAGAACTCCGGCGGTTGGTCGGCTCAGTGACCTGCATGTTCGTTGTTTGGGGAATTATCGTCGTAACGATTCTGGCCGACGCGATCAGCGTGCATCGCTGGTTCTTGCCCGTCGTTTACGGCGCATGTTTAGTGACGCTGCCGATTGCTCGCAGCTGGGCCCGACAGCTATTGGGCAAATTTAGGAAGTGGGGAATCCCCGTGCTTGTTTGCGGCGACGATTTGGCCGCTGTGCGTCTCTATAGCTGGCTTGCCGACAATCATCATCTCGGTTTTCGACCGGTCGGTGTGATCGGCGATCCCGAAAGCTTGGGCGCCGGCCCCGACGATTCCTGGTATGCCGGGCCGTGGAACGACACACCGGAAATTGCCGATCAACGGAATGTCTTCTGGGCCGTTATTTTGCCCACCGAGGGAAAAACAGCCCCCATTTCCACGTTGATCGCCGATTGTCTGTATACGATTCCGCAGGTCCACGTTCTTTCGGAGCTTACCGGACTGCCAGATCATTGGAATCCACAACGGCTCGGCGGCCTGGCCGGAATTCAGTTGCAACAAAATCTGATGTTGCCACTCCCGCGGCTTATCAAGCGGCTCATGGATTTTGTCGCGGCTTTTATCGGCGGCATCCTGTTGATGCCATTGCTCTTTTATCTAGCTTGCGCAGTGAAGTTTTCATCACGTGGACCGATTATCTACGGCCACGAGCGCATCGGGCGATACGGGCGCCGATTCAAGGCCTGGAAGTTCCGCACGATGTTCGAGGATTCTAACCTGGTGTTGGACAAATACCTCGAACAAAATCCTGATCTGAAAGAAGAATGGGAGCGCGACCACAAGCTCCGTCACGATCCGCGAATTACGCGTATTGGACGCTTCCTGCGGAAAACTAGCCTTGATGAATTGCCGCAACTTTGGAACGTGATTTGTGGTGATATGAGTCTCGTCGGTCCACGTCCAATCGTCACGAAAGAGATTGAAAAATACGGCCCGTATTACGGCCTATATACGATGGTCAAACCCGGGATCACAGGCCTTTGGCAAGTATCTGGCCGCAACAACACAACCTATGAAGAGCGCGTGCAACTAGATGCTTACTACGTCCGCAACTGGTCGCCCTGGGTAGATGCCTTCTTGCTACTCAAAACGATACGAATCGTTCTTTTTGCCCATGGCGCCTATTGAGCCACTCACCCCTTCATTGTCATGCTTTTTCAGTCGTGCTGCTGGTGAAACCTTTGTAAGATAGTCGCCTCCACGTACTGCATCTTTTCAAATAAAACACTCAGCTGTTGCGATTCATTTCCCAGCACTGCCACAGCCCGCAATTGTGTTCGCAAGACGTCTCAAACAGTTTCAAAAGCTTGCCAAAGTGCTGGCCAACCCCGGCTACCGCGCATCATTCCGCCGCGCCGGCGTCGCGGCCGCTGTTGAACACGAACGGTTGCTGAAAACGCTCAACTTTGCCACCGTCGTCGATATCGGCGCCAATCGCGGCCAATTCTCGTTGGTGGCAAGGCGTTGTTTCCCCTCCGCCAGAATCATTGCATTTGAGCCCCTCAATCCTGCCGCCGAACTATTTCGCAAAGCACTGCAGGGCGACTCACTCATCGCACTACAACAGGTCGCGATTGGTTCCTCCAAAGGGGACGCGACGATGCACGTCGCCGCTGAAGACGATTCCTCCTCTTTGCTGCCAATCACCGAATTGCAGCAATCTCTATTCTCAGGCACGCGTGAAGTGGCAACAGCGACCGTGCATGTCGATACGCTATCGGACCGTATCAAGGATGGCGACCTACAGTCTCCCGCCTTGCTGAAGATCGATGTGCAGGGGTATGAATTGGCTGTTCTGCACGGTTGTGATTCCTTGCTTCCTCGCTTTTCGCACGTTTACATCGAGTGTTCGTTCGTTGAGCTCTACACGGGGCAAGCCCTTGCGCCCGAAGTGATTGATTATCTAAGTGATCATGGCTTCGACTTGCGCGGAGCTTACAATGTCCAATACGATTCGCAGGGACGCGCGCTTCAGGCCGATCTGTTATTCGCAGCCCGCAATCGATAGTCGAACGTTACATTTTAGGTGTCGTTTTGGACTCACCGTTTCAATCCACAAATTGCGATTCTACCGCCCAGCTCCGCGACGGCGTTACTGATGTTCGGCCTGGCTTAGCAATCATTGCCAATGTTATGACCCCTTATCGCGCCAATCTTCACCGCCTCGTCGCGGCTGGTATCTCCGAGTTGAAGCTTCACACAATCGTGACACACGGTGTCGGCGACTTCGATTGGTCCGTTGCTGCTTCGCCGGAGATCAACTCGACAAATTTTAGCACTACCGGTGAGCATTCGCTGGACAATCCGTTGCGACGACCCATCGGCGAATTTCGCAAAGCTGGTCGATTGATCCGCTACTTGAAAACTCATGACGTCAAGGCAGTCATATTCTGCTTCTATCGCTATCTCTCGTACTTGCGCGTAATGGACTATTGTTACCGGGCACAGATTCCATTTTGGGTAAACCTTGACAGCAATATTCGTAGTGAACCCCGCCTATCCGGTTTCCAAAGCTTCGTTAAAAAAAACCTCTATAGCTGGTGGCTGAAACGGACGTCGGGTGTCCTGTCGATGGGGGCTCTGGGCGATCAATTTTTTATAAAATACGGCGCAGATCCGAAGCGAATCTATCGTGTGCCCTATTGGCCCGATTTCGACGCCTTTACTAACTATAACCATGTCGAGTTGGAGCGATTGCAACGAAAATTCGGGCTAGACCCTGAGCGCCGCCACATAATGTTCAGCGGTCGTCTTGCGCCGGAAAAACGCGTAGACTTGCTTATCGACGCGTTCGTGGCGATCGCTTCCGAGCGGCCCGAGTGGGACCTGCTAATCGTTGGCGACGGACCCTTGAACGAAGATCTCCGCCATCGAGTGCCGGAGTCGTTGCGATCGCGCGTTGTGTGGACAGGGTTTGTCGACGGCGCTAACAATGCCCTTGCCTTCCAGGCAGCTGACGTACTGGTTTTGCCAAGCGATCGAGAACCCTGGGCACTGGTTATTCAGGAGGCGATGGCGGCCGGATTGGTCGTCGTGGCCAGCGATATTGTGGGCGCCGCGAATGAACTGGTGGCAAATAGAGAATGTGGCCGGATTTTTCCTGCGGGAAACCTCCAGCTATTGATTGACGCGATACTTGATGTCACAAATCCGAAATCAATCGACCAATACAAAAAACGATCACAAGAGTCCTTAGCCCATTACTTACGGGTGACGAATCCTGTAGCTGAGATTCGCCGCGCTCTCACTGATGCAAGCGTTTTATCCCCCGATCCATCAAATTGATTTTATGCAGTCGCTGCAAGCATATCCAACCTGGGAGCGAACCAACGTCGCCGTAAAATCGAAATATGGCTTGTTCGGGTACGCGCGCGGGCTGTCCTTTACCGTATGGATCCTCTCGCAATTAGTTGGATACTGGTATATCTCCGACTGGGCCGTCCACCAGGACCTGATGGCCGAAGGTTTCGACGTTAAGAAATACTTCTATTTTGGATTTGCTGTATTTGCCGCCGCACAATTTACTGTCGGCATTCAGGCCTGGTTTGCAGCCCCATTTCAAATGCTCACGTCGTGGGCAGGCGCACTGCTGACCGCATTTTGCGTCTGGATGATGCTGCTGGCGCCAATATCAGCAATCCCGGGAACCAGCTTGTTGTACGCCTGCGCCACATGGGCGTGCGCATTGATGTTGCTCCTGTTTTGGAGCAACAACTTCAACGTGCTCAAGCGATGTTTGTTTGTCGCATGTTGGGCCCACCTTGCCTGGTGGCTCGTGCTGCTTGTGCGGCATGGTTTGTACGGAGGTTTCGGCGGCACCATTGGCGACATCAATCGCAATATCACTGGCACAGCTGCGCTTGCCGCGATGATCTGCGGCCTGTTCGTGCCGAACCGGTATCTTCGTGGGGCCGCTTACGTCGGCGCGCTATTCTTTATCGTTATCGTGTCTTCGCGCGGAAGCCTGGTTGCCTTGGCCGTTTTTTCAATTGTGTATTTCACGCTTTATTACGGCATCTTTCGGGCTGCTGCTGCCGGCGGAATCCTCGGCGTGGCCGCGTTGCTGTTTATCTTGGCGGTCCCCGCGCTCCGAGAGAAGGTTGCCGAGAAAGTCTTTCATATTCACGATGTCGGGCGAGGCATCGGCAGCGGCTTCACTGGCCGTACCGAAATGTGGAAGCAAGGCATCGAGTATTTTTGGAAAAAGCCCGTCTTCGGCTATGGATTCCGGGCCACCACTCTCAGCCGCGGTCAGGGCTTTGGCGGGGTCCATAGCGCCTATATCAAGGTCTTCCTCGAAGCCGGTATGATCGGTGCATTCATGATTATTGGAGCCATCGTCATCGAAGCTTACCGGCGATTGCGCGTTACGCTTCAGCTTCGATTCCTCCAGCCGAACGACTTGCCAGGCATCAATATCGCCGACTCCATGCAGCTTAATGTAGTTGTTTGTAGTACGTTGTGTCTCATTCTTACGATGTGGGTCTATGACCAATACTACATCAACCTTGGTTCCCCTATCTCTGTCATGTTCTTTCTCATGCTTCTCGCGCCCACGTATGTGACGACCCAAGGTCAAACTCTCCGCTCGCTCGCTTGAGCAGCGACATTGTCGTGCCACAATGAGTGCTACTCAAAATCAGATCTCGTCAACTCGCGATGCGCAGGCTATCCAGGACAGCACGGCCGACGTTTCAGATCACGATAAGGGATCGACGACGCCTAAATTGCTCGGCATGTGCGCCTTCTACCGCGAGGATCAGTTTCCCAATGGCCTCTACTCGTTCGCCGAGAATCTGATGCGGGGTATGGCCGGCTTGTGCCGATCATCTCAATTCTCTCGTCCTTTCGAAATGAGGGTGTTCCACGCCGCGAATGGGCTGCGTTGGACCGACCCTCGATTGAAGTATCGCCAATGCTCCTACCGTTGGGGGCGTTTTGTCGCTGAGACAAAAGTCGGCTTTTCAGACTGCGCAGCGCTTGACGCCGTGTTGTTTCCCAATTCCTTTACGCCGCCGATTGTCCGCGCTAAGCGGGCTGTGACCATCATCCACGATCTCCAATACATTCACTTCCCGGAACACTGGCCGCTTCCCAGACGCCTCCGCATGCGTGCCTGTCACGAACTGACCTTGCGAAAGTGCGACGCAGTAGTCGCGATTTCTCAAGCGGTCAAAGGCGATATTCTCAAGTTCTATGGTGATCGTTGGCAGTCGCGCGTGCATAGTATTTGGAATCCCATCGCGATTGACCGGTTCGATCGTTCGGCTGAGCAAAGTCTTACGGGCGGACGCCCATTCATCCTGACGGCCGGCGTCGATCGCCCTGTCAAAAATTTAGCTACCCTAATTCGAGCGTTTGCTCTGCTTCGCCGGCGCTTCCCTGATCATTGCCTCGTGATTGCCGGCCAGTTGCGTAACAAAGACCGCGGCTGGCGACGCCGCAACGCGAAACTTGAAGCGGAGATGCCTTCCGCCGTCGACCTGATTAACGAACTCGAAATTGAGAAGCATGTCATCGCGACCGACTACATTCCCGACGAGCAACTAGGAGCACTTTACCGCGCGGCTAGTGCTTTCGTACTACCGTCACTGTTTGAGGGATTTGGTATGCCCGCCGTCGAAGCAATGGCGCTCGGCGCGCCTGCCTTAGTCACAGGATTGCCGGTCTTGCGTGAAGTCACGTTTGGGGCCGCTCAATATATCGAAAATCCGCTCAACGCAGACGAAATGGCGGCCCAAATCACTGATCTGGTGAACGCTGGAGACGCCGCGCGCCCGTCACTTGAACTCCGCCGCGAAATTCGCCAGCGCTTTGCCCCCGAAACGATTGCCCAGCAGTATCTGGATTTACTAACGGGCGTTTGATCTCGTGAAGCAAACCAGTTGCTGCGGCCAGATGGGTCACTTCTTCGCAAACAATGCCACGCTGCTGCCCAGATTCCTCAGCCCGGGAATCCACGAGCACACGGTATCGTCGATGCGGTACAACTGCCACATCATGCCGAACGGCACGTTGATGCCAAATTTACTGAGCGCGATCGCTGGGTATCGGGTCAGCGTGCCATATTGAGTCTTTTCAGCTTCGGCAAAACTCGTGAATAATGGCGCAACTCGCGCGCGTGTCAAAGGCCGGCAGAAGACACTCGTTTCTCGCTTGCCAAGAATCTTCGTGCCGATCGCGTAAAAGGGCGCTCGCCAGGGATCCATGCACGAAAACCGACCGCCCGGCTTGAGAATTCGCGCAATCTCGGGCATCGCCAATTCGGTCGTCATGTGGTGGACGCAGCTGCCGGAATGCACGGCGTCGAAAAAATTGTCGACGACCGGAATTTCCTCCGCCACGCCTACGACACACCGCAACCGATCGAACACACCTGCTTCCCTCGACAGCGCGATCGAGCAGTACACTTCTCCCAACATGGGAGTCACGAGCCAAGCTTCCCGGGCTCCGGCCAGTAGCCATTTCACCGCGTGAATCCCCTTTCCGCCCAGCTGTAAAAAGCGACCGCCCGTCACTGGTCCCAAGTACTTGGAAGCTTCGTACTGCGCTTTGCAATCAGGCACGCAATCGATCCAGGCTTCTTTCGGCTCGGGGAATGTCCCACGCTCGCTTGGCGCCAATTTCAAGATTGGATCGATGCATCCGAACGCCTGAGATTCTCGAATATTTCCCGCCTCGCCTTTCGCGACTTCGTTGTAAAACGTCATCTCCTCGTAGGCTTCGGCGTACTTCACATCCTTCAGATCGAAGCTTTGCGGACGATCGAGCGGCGTGATTTGTTCCGGTGCAAGTAACACGGGGATACCATCGACAACCGGATAAGCGCAGGCGTTGTCCGAGCGGACCATCATCGTCGCCGTCACACCAAACGGTGTGGGCTCCGCATTAGTTCGCGGAACAAGGTTCGCCGACCCCAGCGCTTCCTTCGCCTTGTCGAGCGACATCGGCCGCAGTAGTAGCTTCGTCTGCGGACAAATAAATACCGCTTCATTGGCGGTGAGAGCGGGCATATCAAGATCGGTCAGCATTGCAGGGCCTCGCGTGTTCACATACCGGGTGAATTATTCATTATAAGGCGCATTAACAGACGGCCGCAATGAACATCGAAGCTGGCGTCGTACGCTCCAGTACTGGCTGATGGCAGATGGATCTAATTGAATGCGAGTCTCCGCGCGACATAGGACCGTTGCGGTCCTCTTAGTTAAGTAGGCCTCTCCTCACTTACGACGGGTTACCGACAACATGAGCGGTCGAACACTAGCCCTGTTTACAGGATTTCGTATTGTCATTACTTAAGCAAATTACTGTGAGAAGCCCCATGACTGGCACGCGCCCCGCGATCACTTAAACTGCACCACTCGCAATCGCCTGTTCAAACAACTCCTCATACCGCGGCACCAGCGCTGATAGCGACAGCGCCGCGACAGCAAAGCGCCGCCCATTTTCGCCATACTGCGTCCGCAAATTGGCATCCGCTAAAAGCTTCTCAATCGCGGCAAGTGCAGCTTCGAATTCCTCAGGCGTGAAAACGAATCCCGCCTCCCCCTCGTTAACAAGCGTAGCACCTTGGTTGTCGCGAGACACGATTGCTACCTGGGCCCGCGCGGCGCACAGTTGACTCATGATCTTGCTGGGCAGCGCGTACGCCGAGGCGTCTTGGTTCAAAACGGTTATATGCACATCGGCCGCGGCCAGCACGTCTGGATAGTCCCCGAACGGTTGAAACGGCAACAAAATGAGATTTGGAAGCTTCGCTTTCACTTGCTCCTCAACGAGCCAATCAGCTCCCACGCCGCCGGCCGCCACAATTACCCGCGCGTTGCCGCACTTCTGCAACCTCTGCGCGAGCGCAAACAGCAACTCCGGGTGATGCTTCTTGCCAAGCGTGCCGCAATACACAACATTTGCAGTCTCAGCGACTCCGTGTCGAAGAGACCAGGGATTTCGTTTGGGTCCCGGTTGAACTCGCTCAGTCGGCGCCGCCACTGGAATCACCGTGAGAGTCGTTTCGACTCGCCAACTATTGGCGACTTTCCGAAATTGCTCCGCAATTGCCAAAACGGCTTGGGATCGCCGAAGCAAGTGGATTTCCAGTTTTTCGTAACTCCAGGCTATCATTCGTCCCAACGGACCGAACTTCTTGCCGACGCTATGTCGCACGGCCAGGCTATATATATCCGTCCACCAATGGACAAGCGGAATACCGTGGCGTCGACAATAACGCACGAGCGCCCATTGTGGAATGAGCGGATTATTCGCGCTCGCTACCAGTTGCGGCTTGCGCCGACGAACATTTCGCACCAGCGCTCGAGCGTAGAGCAAATCCTGCCACTGTCGCTTGAAGTAATTCTTCTTGTTGATTGGTTGGCCGATTCCAATCGATTCAATTGCCAGCGACGGCAATTCAGAGTCGGGCGTCAGGCCCCCTCGCGGCGTCGACAGCTCATCGCAATAAGTGAACAGAACCCGATGGCCGCGCGCCGCCAAACCGCGCGCCACCTCGATCTGACCCAAGTGCCCAGCGTAATCGTGAATATAAAGATCCACCGGCGACTCTCGAAACGCGTGAGGTGCGAGTGCCATGGCCACTGCTCTGTGTGGCCATGTTATTCAAATGATGCCCGATTGCCTAAGCTGAGCCAATAAGCGTGGCTGGCCGACGCAATGCCGGTTTGACCTCCCACTTTCCGCTCCCTGCTCCCTGCTAATTAAACTGCGTTGCCACCAGGTTCCGTGCCGTTTTGCGATTCGCACGGTACCAGCTCACCGTCTTTTCCAGGCCATCGTGAAGAGACGTATCGCAGCGGAAGCCGAGCATCCTCTCTGTCGTCGACATATCGAGCATGCGGCGGTCCTGGCCCTCCGGACGGTCCGTGAGCCATTTGATCTTGCCGCCAAAGCCGGTGATTTCAGTTAGGTCGTCCACGACCTGCTTGATGCTCGAGTCTTCGCCGCAGGCCATGTTCAGCAGCACAGGTTCATTCACCTTTTCCGCCATGCGAATCATGCCCTCAGCGACATCGCCCGCGTAGCAGAAGTCCCGGGTCGCTTTGCCAGTGCCCCAAACCTCGACGGTTGGCTTGTCGTCATCGGCCGCTTCGACGAACTTCCGCACAAGCGCCGGAATCACATGCGCGGCTTCCAGGTCGAAGTTGTCGTACTCCCCGTAGATATTCCCGGGGATAGCGACCAAAACCGGAAACTTATACTGCCGCCAATAGGCAAATGACTGCACGTGCAGCATCCGCTTGGCTAGCGAGTACGGTGCGCTATCATCTTGCGGATAGCCGTTCCAATAATCCGATTCCTTAATCGGCAACGGAGCGCTCTCTGGATATCCACACCCAGCGCCCGCTGCGATTACCTTTTCAGCGCCCGTCTTCCAGGCGTAGTGAAGCGTATGCGCGCCCATCATCAAATTGCGGTAGAAGAAATCAGCCGGAAACGCCTTATTAGCTCCAAGTCCGCCGACGTAACCTGCCAAATGAAACACAATATCGGCCGGATGCTCTTCGAACAGCCGAATCGTGTCTTCCTCTGTAACCAAGTCGTAATCGCGGCTACGCACGGCGAAAACCTGAGCGCAGCCGCGTTCCTCAAGGCATTTGACAACGTGGCTTCCCAAGAAGCCTCCGCCGCCGGTCACCATGATCCGTTTATCTTGCAACTTCGTCATCACTCACCTCGACCTTATCTTCAAACGTAGCTGGATTCGCAAGAATCCGGCCCTTCTATGGAAGCCATCGTTCACCGATCGCTACCGTCGCTGTTGAACATAATTTTCTCAACGACGGCCACGATAATATGGCCCATCGCAATATGACATTCCTGAATGTGCGCCGTCGAATCCGCTGGCACTCGCAACAAAACATCTGTGGAGTCCACCATCTTGCCGCCAACGCGGCCTGTCATGCCAATGGTCTTAATTCCCATCCGCCGCGCGGTCTCAAAAGCCAATAATACGTTTTTGGAGTTGCCGCTGGTCGAGCTGCCCACCAATAAATCGCCGGCCTTGCCGAGTGCCTCAACCTGCCGCGCGAATACCGAATCAAATCCGTAGTCGTTGCCACGAGCAGTCAGAAACGACGTGTCAGTCGTCAGCGCCATTGCCGGAAGTGCGCGGCGATCAAATGTTTGTGTCAAAATGCTCGTGAACTCAGCCGCAATATGCTGGCAATCAGCCGCGCTGCCGCCGTTGCCACACAGCATCAGCTTGCCGCCGGCACCGAAGCACTCCGCGATCTGCCGTCCCACTTTGATCAGCTCGCCAGCCGACGATTCAGCGTAACGCCGCTTGGTTTCAGCACTCGCCAGCAAATGGTCCCGGGCATAGCCGAGCAGCGTATTCTCATCGGGAGCAGACAAAGCTGAATCTCGCATCAAGACAAGGTATGAGGTTGCTGAATTCGCAAGAATTCGGATTCCGAATTGCCGAACTCTTGCGAGTTCAGCTAGAACTGGCGCGGCCGAGAATCACGTCAGCCGCCTCGCGCAGCGTCGGGACGAAGTAGTCTACACAGGCCGCATGCTCCGGCAAAGCGTGCTCGCTCTCGCCGTAACCGGTCGCGACGAGAATTGCGCGGGCGCCAACCCGTCGGCCGGCCTCAAGGTCGGTTAGCCGGTCGCCAACAATCCACGACTTTTCCAGTATAACCCCCATCTCCTCGCGCGCCTGCAAGAACATGCCAGGGGCCGGTTTTCGGCAGTTGCAGCCTTCCCAAGGCGCATGTGGGCACCAAAACCATCCGCCAATCTTCACGCCTTCGGTTGCGAGCATTTTGGACAGACGTTCATTAATTTCCCGTAGCCGCGCCTCGGTGAACATGCCACGGCCAATAGGCGATTGGTTGGACACCACGATCAATGTGCAGCCAGCCTGGAACAACGCGCGCAAGCCCTCGGCCGCGCCTGGAAGCAACTCAAGCTGGTCCGGATCGGAAAGATGATGAACTTCGCGATTGATCGTTCCGTCGCGGTCCACGAACACGGTAGGCGACGATTCAGATCCCTCTCCCTCCGGGAGAGGGCAGGGTAAGGGCGCATTCGTATTCACTGCTTCACCCGCGCAATGAATTCATGGCTCCGCTCATAGTCGCTCGGAATGCCAATGTCGATGAACTCCGCGTTCGTAACCCACCCCATTAACAATCCTTGCGCGAGCAACTTGGGAAACACGTCCCGCTCGATCGAACAAGGACCAGCGGGTATCTGATCAAGCACCGCTCGCCGAAGCAGGTAGACACCGGCATTGATGTAACCAGCAACAGACTCCGACCGCTTCTCAACGAATGCCGTGATCCGTTCGTCATTATCCAACTCAACGGTTCCGTAGCGCGAAGTATCATCCACGCTCGCGAGCATCAGCGAAACATCGTGATCTCCATCAAGGTGCCAATCAATGTATTCCGACACATTCGCATCACAATAAGAATCACCGTTCATGACTAGCAGTTGTTCCGCATTGGCGAACCCACACGCAAAACGAATAGCGCCGCCCGTCCCCAAAGGCTGCTCTTCATGGGCGTAGACAATCGGCATGTCGCGATAGCGGCTGCCAATCACCGAGTCGAATTGTTCAGCCAAATGCCCCGTCGATAGCACCACGCGATCGATCCCCGCAGCGGCGATCTGATCAAGCAAGTAGGTAAGAAACGGCCGCCCCGCAACCGGCGCCAACACCTTTGGGAGGTCGGCCACAACAGACCGCAGACGCGTCCCCATTCCTCCCGCAAGAACAACAGCCGTCAGGTCTACCATCTCTTTATCCGACACCTGACACACGACGCCTTCTTCTAGCGGCTTGCGCTCCGCCACACCTGCATGCCCTGCCCATCGAAGGCAAAGTCGCTGAACGAGCCGCCCATCTTCTCGAGGACACCGCGCACTTCGTGCTGCTTATTGGTCGGGCAGTAGAACGCCACGTACCCACCACCGCCTGCCCCGAGCAGTTTGCCGCCAAGGGCCCCAGCTTCGATCGCCGCTTCATACATCGCGTCGATCGGCGTTCCCTCGGTCACATACGGATTCATCCGCATCTTGTTGACTTGTGATTCGTGCAGCAGGAAGCCAAACCGATCCAAGTCGCCGTCAACCAGCGCCTCGCGCATCTCGAACACCATATCGTACAGTCGCTTCATGCCGTCGATCGTCGTCGTGTTCCCTTGCTTGAACATCTCGACCTGCTTCGCCACAAGATTTCCGTGCGCCCGCACGTTGCCCGTGTAGCAAAGTAAGAGGTGAGCTTCGAGGTCGTTCACGACCGATTCAGAAACTTCCACCGGCTCAACCGCCACCATGTCTTTGCAGAACTTGATCGCGTTGAATCCGCCGTAGGCCGTCGCGTACTGATCCTGCTTGCCACCGGCAATCTTCAGATCAATCCGCTCAACGGTGTAGTTGAGCTCGGCCAACTGCTCCCGGGTGAGCTTCAAACCACGGAATTCGGCGAGCGCTGCCAGCAGCGCCGAAGTAAGCGCCGACGATCCGCCCAAGCCGCTACCAGCTGGTGCATCGGAACGGATGTCGATATCGACGCCGCGATCGACGTCGAGCCGCTTGATTGCCGCCTTTGCCAAATCAAGAGCACCGTCATACGCCGGTCCAGAGTCGAGGTTGTAGTCAACCGTGAAGCCCAAATCGAGCGAACGAATCCGCACCTGCCGATCATCGCGCGGGTACAGCGTCACGTACGCATACCGGTTAATCGTCGAAGAAAGGACCGCGCCCGGATTGAGCTCATACCAGGCCGGCACATCGGTGCCGCCGCCGGTGAAGCTAATCCGCAGCGGCGATTTCGCGCGGATGATATCACATTGCAGTTTCTTGCTGGGCTTTAACGCAGTCTCTTTTCCAGCCAGGAGAACATCAGGCATTGCGGTACCTTCCCAAAGGCAATGTTCGGTAAGCTTTCACAAGTTCCGGAATTCCAACATCAAGACCGCGACGTGCTTCGAAGCCCGCTTCGATCAGACGTTTGTTCGAAACAACGTAATCCCGCTTATCGGGATCCTCGCCGATCTCAGCGTAATGCACGAAGAACTTCGGCACGTACTCTTGAATCTTCTCGCACAGCTGCTGCTTCGTCAGGTTCGCGCTGTCGAGCCCCAGATTGAAGGCCCGCCCAACCATCTTCTCCCGGTTGTCCATGGCATACATCATCGCGTCGGCCACGTCGCGGATATGCACGTAATTTCTCTTGAAATGCTTTTCGAAGACAACGAGGTAACCGTCGGTAACCGCGCAGTACGTGAAATGATTCACCAGCAGGTCGATCCGCATCCGTGGTGAAGCGCCAAACACGGTCGCCAGCCGGAAAGTGATCACATTCTTCTGTTCCAAAAGTGCGAGCTCCGCATCGCACTTGGTACGGCCATACACGGAAATTGGTTCGAGTGGGCTGTCTTCGGTACAAAAAGTGTCGCCGGCTCCAATGCCGTAACCGCTGTTAGTGTTCGGGTAAATGACCAATTGCGATGGCGACCGTAGCTTTGCTAGCTCGACGACAGCTTCGTAGTTGATGGCCTTTGCCGCCCGCGGATCTTTGGCACAAACAGGTGCGCCGACCAGTGCTGCTAGCGGAATAATAACGTCAGCGTCTTTGGCCGCCCGGGCTACCATTTCCCGATCGCGAACGTCGCCGCGCGTGAATTCAAAGTTCGGGTTCGCACACAGCTGAAACAGACAATGATCGCCGTGCACAAGGCTATCCACAACGTGGACTTTGTCGCCGCGAGCAAGCAACTGTTCGCTAAGAATGCTGCCGATGTACCCGGCGCCGCCGGTAATCAAGACCTTCATTACGTGCCTCAGTGGCCTGCTTTTCCAGGCTGCGCCGGCCGGCTTTGCCGGGGAAACTAGATGGACGTTAGTACGCCATTCATTTTACCAATCCTGAGCAGATATGTCTTGCGAGTGGCCGTGCAGCAGATCGCCTATGCAGCCTGCCAAAGTCAGATAGTGGCGGTTATGCCGGTCCGGGCGATTGCGATGGAGCCAATTACACCGGAAGTGCCGTCCGCGTGCCTTATTTGTTCTCAAGCACAGCGTTGGTCACTTCAATGATGCGTGACCCGGCATCTGCAATTCCAGTTCGTGCTGGTGATTCCCAGAAGAACACCCGTTCGGGCAGCAACTCGACAGGGGCGCCAAAGTACTCCTTGAACAGAAAGCGGAACGTATTGACCGGCATCAGTGGCTTGGGAAGCTTATGCCGAATTTCGTCATCGGGGATGTAAATCGCATTAAGGATGCCCAGCCGCTTCGCCCGCTTTTGCACCGGCGTCAGGGATTCATCTCCGTCCATCAAATACGGCCCTTCGTCCGCTTGAAGAATGATGATCGGCTTCACGGTCGATGATCTGAGGATTTCATCGATTGTCTGCAGAACCATCTGATTGGTTGCCCCCAGCTGATCGATATACAACTCCTTTTCCGGCAGGGTCGCGCGGTTGATTTCCGTTTGGCGCGAACCGTCACGGGCAAACGCATACGGCGGGTGCGGAACCAGGAAATGAGCGTAGGCAAAAGTCAAACTCGGGTCCTTGGCCAAATCGGCGACAGCGTGAAACTTTTGAGCGGTAAACACATGTTTGTGTTCCCGGCCGATCATTGGGCGAAACGGCGTCATGCTAACCAACGAATCGGCAAATTCGCTTGGCATGACGGATACCTTCAAGTTCCAATCCGCGATGCTGCTCTTTCGCAAACCGCTATATTGATTGCCATAGAACAAATATTTGTATCCTGCTTTCATGAACCATTTACCAACATCGTTGGCGTCCACCGTGGCAAAATAATCCGACGTGGACGCAACTTGCGAATTCAGCCACCGCATATTGAGCGTCGATGCCATCGACGTCGACGTCATCGGATAACTAGTGATGGCTGTTCGATCGACGACAAAACCGCGCATCTCAAGTTCGTTGTAAAACTCCGAGTCGTCGAATCCAAAAAACTCTTTTAATGCGTGCTCACTACCGTATCGGTCTAACAGCAGATAGTAGACATCGCGGCGCGGGGCAGTTGGCTGAGGTTTCCACACCGCTGGAATCGCAGGCTCGTCGCTTTCCCAGATTGATGCTTGTGCCTTCCCAGACGAATGTTCGCGTAGATAGCTTCGGAACCCTTGAACCGCGGCCAAACCAATCGAGGCAACGCAGGCTAGCAGCACGAACTTGTAGAGTTGCTCGATTCGATGCTCGCTGCCTCGATATCGCCAAACGAGAAACAGCGCGGGTAGGATTAGCAAAATCCAAAAGATGTAAATGTAATAATCGCGATACGGCGTGGTAATGATTGATTCGATAACGAAGCGGCCCACACGCACGTAACTCGAAAAAGCGAAACACCAAACTACGAATACGAATGCGGCGATGCCGGCTCGAGGTGCGCCGGAAAAAACAAGTCTAAAAAGAAGCGCTAACAAAACCGCAGCGGCTACGACGACGCATCCAGATATCAACACGTCGCGCACATTGGCATCCGCGACGGATTCTGTGAATTGAAACAGCACCGGATAGAGGGCCGCCAAGACCGGGGCCATCAGCCAATGCCAATGGCGATCTTTCGACGGCTGTGGTTGGATATTTGCAGTCACGGCGACTTACTCAATATTGCAAGCTATCTCGCGTCCATCAGGTACAACACACGGCCATCGGCCCCAACGGGTTTCGATTCTCTGAGGTGGAAGTGCCTCGCAAACGCCTGCTCGAAACCCTCCCGATGGTAACCATCGAAAATGTCGTCGCGATTTTCGAGAAGCCGCTCGACCTGCGGATCCTGCTTCGGCACGAACTCAATAATCAGTGCCCGCCCGAGCCGTCGGAAGAAATCCGCGATTGCCGGCAGCGGCACGTTGTTAGAAATCGCCAGATGGTGAATCAGTGCTAATGCCATGATCGTGTCAGCCGGGCCGCGACTGGCCAGGCTATCTCGTTCTCCGTGCGCCCAGCCGAGCGAGGGGCTAGGATTCGTCAGGTCCATGCGGAGCGGCAGAAAATTGGCTTGCTTCGTCTTTCGCCCAGCCAAATAGGCATTTTCAACGCAAGCCGGATCAACATCGAACGCGCAAGCGAAGCAGCCAAGATCGCAAGCGATTTGGCTGAAAACACCCGTATTGGCCCCTAGGTCCCAAACCTTCGACGGCTGCGCAAGCCTCAGATACCGTTCCACTAGTTCCCGCTTAGTGTTTAACGTCTCGGTCGAGTAAGAGTTCTCGCGATAATAGTTGCCCCACTCAGTTTTTCCGAAATTCGATCGAAGGGCGCTTATCGTACTACGCAAATTGCCCAGATATGCCAGCAGTCGATTTTTGGGCATGTGCAATTCACGGCCACGCGGCTCCCTGGGGTTCTGCGAAGCAATCCCGCTTGCCGCCTTGGTCTCCTGATGTTTCGCAACCATCCGTGCGTGCCAGTGCAAGTGCACCTGCAGTCCGATAGACAACCGCGTGCGGCCAGGTAGCATTCTTGAAGCCACATCCAATGGCACGCCGTCGATGTAATCACGAAGCAGATATCCGCAATCGGCGTGAGTCTTCGCCATCAGGGCCAGTGGAGCGAGAAAATGACGACAGAACTGGCCGTAAGCTTTCCACGGCTTATCAGCCTCCGTTCGCTCGAACGAAAGCGTATCGATCAAGATGGGCCGGCAACCATCGAACTGTACATTGTAGGCAGTGGCATCCTTCAGCTGCATATTGTGTTCAAGCGCCCGCAGCTGAACGTCAAGCGTCAGCAGCGCGGCATCTTTCAGCATGCTGAATGCCCATTCGTATGGGTACGAGATGAACGGCAGCCGGCGTGGCCGAATCACGCGGAACCCGTCGTCGTTGATCGGCTTAACATCGTCGACGAGTTCGTGCTCGATGAGCATTCCTCGACTGGCGAGCTTTCCATACAACCCGGAACTGTGTAGCGTCTCAAAGTCTGACTGATAGCGCCGATTGATTTGACGGTAGAGCTGGCCGTCTTCAGCTTCAAAGAGAAAGCCACATGGATCGCGAAACGAAGCGCGCAGCGGTTCTGCTGTCATTAATAAAACGCCCCTGCTCCGCGAACGTGGGACACGTTCAGCAAACTCGCAAATTTACTCATCGCGCGCATTGGCAAACGCCAATGAGGAGCAAGCTTCCGCTATTCGTCGGCGACGTCGGATTCCGCAACCTGAGCGGAATTCTTCGAAGTTATCCAGGCGAATGGCGTGGTAAGAATTCGGCGACCTACAACCAACGCGGCGAAGATCATTCCCGCCATGGCTTGCAAGATCATCGATCCGAGGGCCGGGTCAATGTAGGCGAATAGCATCAGTTAGCTACTGGTAGGTAGGTGAGTGCAATCGCACCTTGGCCATCGAATCTCTGCCCGCTGAGCCCGCGCGAAGTCTCGTGTTCCAGGTGGGGAAGCCTAACTGTCGTCCGGAGCGTAGCCAGTTTTCTAGCGCTCCGAATCAACGCTGGCCATTTCTATTCTTTGCCGAAAATCGTCGCGATGTCAACATTCTGTCGCGGCAACGCCCAACTACTGTCGTTCTAGTTCTATCCAAATTGCCGGATGTACAGGCGGAAGCATTTAGCCCGAGGGTTTACCCTCAGCGGCCCGGATATCCAAATCATGTTGGCGATTTTTGGTGGTCGAAATTCCAGAGCTTGATAAAATAAACATTGTCCGAGCAAGGGCCCCTGAGGCAGATTCTTTCGCTTTCAGTCGCTCGGCAGTTTCGGAATAGAGTAATTTCGTACAATCCAGCAGCAGCTAAGGATTGTAATCGGGCATAGTATCAAGGCATTCTTTTCAAGCGAGTCGCGATGCATTTGGGTCGCGCAGTATCGATGTTCGTGAGCCTAAGGGAACTACCCCGACTTCTACTCCATGGGGCGCGGCGCCGAGCCGTCGTGCTGTCGATAGTTTTCTGTGTATCGCTTGTGACGCTGTCTGGCCTTCCACGTGGTGCAAACGCATTGATGGTTGGTGCGACTCCCAGCGTGTGGACCGATGGGAACGGTCCCGTTGGCGCGACTCAAGTAGGAAATTCGGCCGTGAATCCCGCGACGCCTGGCTCCGGATGGTCTGGCGGTGATCCCGGTTGGGCGAATGTCGCGCACACTTCCGCGAATTTGAACGCCGTCTATATCGGTGACGGATGGATGTTAAGCGCGTGGCATACCGGAGTTAATCCAGTTACTTTTATCGAAAGCAACCAGACTTTTAACCCGATTCCAAACCAGGGCTCGCCTGCTGGCGATGGCTTTACAATCGCCAATGCGGACTTGCGACTCTACCGAATCAACGGTGATCCCACGTTGCTCTCGCCGTCGATCAGGCCGATTTCAATCGCCTCGCAGCCATTGGCCGTAAACGACCAGGTAATGTTCATCGCCAATGGCTTGACCCGCGACGCTAATGAATTTCATTGGAACGTCACTCCCGTTGATGGAAACAACAATGACGTTTGGACCCAGGTTGGCAGCTGCAGTGGCACAAACTGCTATCACGGCTATGTCGCGGCCAACTATGGCAAGCGCTGGGGCCTCAACAATATCGTCGATGATCGTGCCGTGTTTGGGAGCAGCGAGAATGATACCGATATCACCATTGCCATTAATGGAAACACGATCGCGAATTTGACCCAATACAGTAAGCAATCCGCTCCGTGCAGCGGCGCCAACTGTTTCCTGGCCCAAGTCGTCAGTGGCGACTCCGGCAGCGGCGTATTCCACAAACGCGGCGCCGTATGGGAGCTTGCCGGTATCACCACGAATTTGTATTCGTTCGACAATCAAAACGCGACGATCGCCGTCTACCGGGACGTTCCCCAACAAACTAACTTTGTTCCTCCTCTCTACTCGACGGGGGACGCAAGTGCATTTGCTGATCTTTCAACCTATTACTCCCAAATCATGTCGGTCATCAATAGCCATCCCGATTACTCCGCGGTTGGCGACCTCGACCTGGACGGCATCTCTGGCACCGCCGGCGATCTAGCGGCCTTCGTAGCCGGCTGGCGCTTTAACAACGGCACAGGCGCAGGCACCATTACCTCCTGGAAAAGTGGCGACGTCACCCACGACGGCAAGACCGACGTCAACGACTTCCTGCGATTCCGCAGCGGCCTCACTGCCGGCGCTGGCGCCGAACTCACCGCCCTCATGAGTAGCTATATCTCTGGCGCTGTCCCCGAGCCATCGACCGCGATGCTGATCCTTGGTCCTGCCATCGCCTTCGCACTGCGTTTCCGCCGCCAACGCTCGCCGCTTGCGGCTTAGTGATCTACGTCGCGCTCAATTTTTGCGATCCGCAAAAATCTTCCATTTTTCCTGCAAGCGTTTCCAAGATCGCCCCATACATGGCGAAATTCCTCCTGGAGACCCAATTCCCGGGTCTCCATCGCTCGTTCGATCGCCCGTCAAACCCTTGGGACCTCCGCCCGGTCTTTTCTGCCCCACAGTACGGCAGCCGTCGCCACGTCCCCGCTATTTGGAGGAATTTGAGCCATGATCAAGAAAGCATTGCTGTTGGTACTGGGTGTGGGGCTGACCACGTCGGTCCTGTTCGGCCGCAACGCGGCCAGCTACGTCTCGACAACGTACCACCGCCTGACAAGCACCGTCGAAGAGTCCGTCCCGGTCGACTTCCAGATTGACCGCGCCAAGCAAATGGTCCGCGACCTCGACCCCGAGATCCGTCGCTCAATGCACGTCATCGCCAAAGAAGAAGTAGCCGTCGAACAACTCACCACGCAAATCACCGGCAGTCAGGAAAAGGTCGCCAAGGACAAACAAGACATCCTTCGCCTCCAGGCCGACCTCGGCCAAAACAAAACCGTTTACCACTATGCGAGCCGCACGTTCACCTGCGACGAAGTCAAGCAAGATCTCTCGCGTCGTTTCAATCGCTTCAAAGTTTCCGACGACACGCTCGCCAGCATGAAGCAGATGCGCGACGCTCGCGAAAAGAATCTCGATGCCGCCCGCCAAAAGCTCTCGGCCATGATCAACGCCCGCCGCAAACTGGAAGTTGATGTCGAAAATCTCGAAGCCAAGCGCAAGCTGGTCGAAGTAGCGCAAGCCACGAGTGACTACGTCTTCGACGACAGCCAATTGGCCCGCGCCAAGGATCTCATCAACGACATCCGCGCCCGTCTCGACGTAGCCGCGAAGCTGGCGAACGCCGACGTCAACGTCCAAACGGAAATCCCGTTGAACGAAGCCGCTCCGGCTGACATCACCGACCAGGTGACCCAGTACTTCAAGCTCGACGCCAAGGTTGCGAAAGAAACCAAAGCGTCCGACGAGAAGAAAGCCGAAGTAGTCGCCGCGAGCTTCTCGCACGACGAAACCAAGTAGTGCCACCCATCAATTGCGGCCTGCGGACCTCGGCAACCGACGCACTCCGACTCCGCAGCCGCAATCTTAAAACAATATCGATCTCGTTGTCGGCCGATCTTAAGCCCCCAATCCCCACTCTCCAGCCCTATGTTTCCCAGCTGGCGCCTTCGACTTCGAGAAGCCCGCGTAGCCGCACAAAGCGGCCGCTACGACGACGCCAGTCGCGTGCTGTCCGACGAGTCGCTTCGCGAATTTCTCCCCGCGAAGCGGCTCGCTCGGGACGTCGCCGAAAAGATGGTCGAGCGAGCCCGCGACCGCTTCGCCTTAGGCGACACGTCGGCCGGCTGGCAAGATTTGCAAGTAGCCGATCGCCTCGGCGGCCAGGTGGAAGCGGTAACTAAGACTCGCCACGACTACGCCGACGGTATTCTCGCAGATGCGCGAAAATATCTCGCAGCCGGAGAACCAGTGTCCGCTCTCTCGCGTCTAGAAAAGCTACAAAAGCGTGGCCTTACCGACGAACATATTCGCGCCTGCACGCAGATCGCCCAGCTTATGCAGGAATCGACGAAGCAAGCCGCGCACGGCCATTTCACCGAGGCCGCAGCCACAATTCAGCACGCCCAGGCCTTCGTCCGCCTCGAAGCAAATCCGACAGGTATAATGAACGACGTTGCGACGTATTTGGACTCCGAAGTGACCCGGCTCGAATCCAAAGTCGCCGACTGTCAGCGACTCACGAGCGAGATGCACGCGGCGCTCACCACCGAAAACTGGAGCACGGTGCTGAGTGCCGCCGACGCGCTTCTGGCGATTGCCCCCCAGCACTCCGCCGCAGTCCAGGCGCGCCGCCGCGCGTGGAAGGCTGTGGGGATGGACGTCACACGCATGTACACCGGCCGCCTACCGCATAGTCCGGTGCCACTCGCCGTGAACAAAACGCCCGTCCGCCTCGGCCGACGTTCCACGCGCCCCACATCGCGCTCCAGCGAGGTTGATACCGTGGCCGGAACAGAAAAACCAGAACGAGCCCTGCTATGGGTCGACGCCGTCGGCGGCTTCTTGGTCTGCCTTGACGACACGATCGCCATTGGCCAACCATCGCCCGGCGAATCCGTCGCTGTGCCGATCCTCGCCGACCTGTCTCGCCGCCACGCCGTCATCCGCCGCGACGCCGGCGCCTACATCCTCGAACCTCAACAAAGAACAAGAGTCGACGGCCGCGAAATTACAGTCCCAACAGTCCTTGCCGACAACCAGCTAATTCAACTCGGAGACAACGTCCGCATTCGTTTCAACAAGCCGCACGCCCTTAGTGCCACCGCCCGGCTAACCCTCGAAAGTCACCACAAAACACAGCCGTCAGCCGACGCTATCTTGCTAATGGCCGATAGCTGCGTGCTCGGCCCAAACCGCCACTGCCACGTCCGCTGCCGAAACTGGCGGCGAGATGTCGTGGTCTACCGACAAAACGAACAATTATTCTGCCGGGCCGACGAACCCCTATCAGTCGACGGCGTGCAAGCAACCGGCCGAAATGAAATTCAACCCGGAGCGCGCGTCGAAGGAGAAGATTTTTCGTTCGCGTGGGAATCATTGGCCTAACGACGTTAGTAGTTGAAACCCCCATTGCCAGCCGCTTGCGGTTTAGCAAAACCCACCGGCAAAAACCGCACAACGACGTCCAGCGACCGACATTCCACACAACTAGACAGATGGGCAATCCCACAGCTACGCTAGAACGTGAGAACCTTTCTGCCATGAATGCGCAAGTGCCGCAACTTGACGACCCCGAGCGGCCCCGTGCCGCAACGCTCAAATTTACCTATCCCAGCGGCGCCCGGCCGCTCGAAGGGTACACGATCAAGCGCGGAGTCGGCCGTGGCGGTTTCGGCGAGGTCTATTTCGCCACCAGCGACGCGGGTAAAGAAGTCGCACTCAAGCTGATCCGCCGCAACCTCGACGTCGAGCTCCGCGGCGTCTCGCAGTGCCTCAACTTGAAGCACCCCAACCTGATCGCCCTCTACGACATCAAAACCGACGAAATGGGCGACCAATGGGTTGTCATGGAGTATGTCTCGGGGGAGTCGCTCGAAGATTTAATCGATCGCTGCCCGCAAGGTATCCCCGAAGATCAAATGCTCTCCTGGATGCGTGGCCTCTGCGCCGGTGTCGCCTATCTGCACGACCATGGCATCGTCCACCGCGACCTGAAGCCTGGCAACATCTTCTCCGACGACGGCATGGTAAAGATCGGTGATTACGGTCTGGCCAAGTTCATCTCCTGCAGCCGCCGCAGCGGCCAGACGGAAAGCGTCGGCACCGTCCACTACATGGCGCCCGAAATCGCTAACGGCCGCTACGGCCGCGAGATCGACACTTACGCACTCGGCATCATCCTCTTCGAAATGCTCACCGGCCACGTTCCGTTCGAAGGCGAGAGCGTCGGCGAAGTGCTCATGAAGCACCTCACTGCCGAGCCCGACCTGAGCGTGCTCCAGGAGCCATACCGCGACATCGTCAAGCGCGCCTTGGCCAAAGATCCAAACGTTCGCCTCAAGAACGTCGGCGAATTAGTTGCCCTGCTACCCGGTGGGGGCGACGTTCCGCCTGCTTATCCACGCGTCGACGTCGAAACCGTAATCCTAACGCCGGTCGCTTCGCCAGAAGTTTACGACTCTCGTCCACCGAAGCAGGGTTCGCCCGCGTCCAAACCACACACAGACCCCAGTCGCACTGGCCAACCCACGGATGACCAAATCGGGGAAGTCGAAGAGCCAATTGCCAAGGCTTTGCGCTCAGTTTGGACCACTATCGATCGACGATGGCGAGGTGATCACCGGCAGCCGCTGAATTTGGTGCAGAAGTGCCTTCTGGTCGCAGCCGTGTTCTATCTCTGGTCGTTGCTCACCGCCAGCAGCTCAGTGAGCTCAATCGGCCTGCTGGTCCGAGGCACCATCATCTACGCAATTTACTACGCGTTTTGGGCCACGATCATCCGCCCCGGCATCCGCCGCCACACCGGCGAGGCTGCTTTAGCAGCCGGGTCTCCACCGTCGATGCCACCCCGACCCCAACCCGCACCACCCCCATCAACGCTAGCCGCAGATCAGCTCACCGCCGATTGGAAGCAACCAACCGCAACCGGCCTCACACGCTACGAAGAGGCCCAACGCCGACGCCGCTCGCGCACTGGCTGGCGCGACCGCGTCAACCAGCAACTCGCCACCAAACCACTCCGCGAAAAGCTCACCGAGCTCCTTGGCTCGATGCTGCTCGCCGCAGTTTTCGCCGCGATCGCCTCTTCCGCCGTGCCGCTGCTGTATAGTAATCAGCCGACGTCCGAAACCATGGCCACCTACGTATGGCTCACCGTCGTCGCCACACTAGGCAGCTGGGCCGTCTTGATTCCTTCCAAATTCGTCGAAGGCAAGCTCGAAGACCAGGTTCCAATGCGCATCACATTGATGCTGCTCGGCGCGTTACTCGGTCTGGCTGCCTGGGGAATCGCCGACGGTCTCATGCTGAACACCAACAGCTGGAGCGAGCCGATCGATGTACATAATGGCTTGGTGAGTCATGAAATGCTCGGCTGGGCCCACGTCCCTACGGGCACCCATCCGTCCGCCACATTCTTCGTCGCCTACTTCGCGTTTCTGTTCGTATTGCCGCGTTGGTGGCGCCGAACCGAATACACTCGCAGCACGCGCCTGAGTTTGTGGAGCGTGCTCACCTGCATCTTCACGGCTTGGCTGCTCCATATCTTCTGGTGGTTCCCTCAACCGCTAGGCTTGCTCACAGCCGGCGTGATCGCGCTGGCGACGCAATTGGCAAGCCCCTGGATGCCGCCCAGCCAGCGCCGGGCCATCAGTGAATCGGCGGAACAGGCGGTGACGTCATGATTTCCACCTCATTCCTGTTAGTCTGTTTCTTTGGAATTCTCCTTGCGGCCAGGTTCGCCTCCGGCGGCGTGGGCAAACCACTATGGATCTTTCCGGCCATCGGCGGGCTGGTGTTTTTCGGTCTCATCGCCTTGGGTCTTTTGGCGCCACCGACATCTTCGAATCGGCATGGGCCCGCTAACCTGTCCGCAATCGTTGGCGGACTGAATTGGTCCCGCAGTGTTGTATTTGTTCTCCTGTTCGCCTTCCTCGCGGCGATGTTCGCCCGCAGGGGAATAACACCCATGGCTGCTCACGGCTTCCGCCACATTTGGCGCGGCGTGGCCGCGATTGCGATTATCGCGATTATTTTTCTCGGCACGGCTCGAACGTCGTTCACCGTTTCTCAAGCATCAAACGCTACGGCCCAAGTAGCCCGGCAAGTTTCCAGCGATATGCGGGCCGAAATGGACCAATTCGACGCGCCGCGGATCCCAGTCTCGCCCGACGCACCGGCCGCGCCTTCCGCTCCCACTCCGACCGCACAGCCGCCTGTCGCCGTTAAAGCGAGCAAAGGCAAGACGGTGAAAGTAGCCGCCGCCTCGACGAACAAACGTAAGAAATCTGACAAGCCGCAGCCGGCCCCCAACACGAAGCAGGCTGAGTCCGCCGCGAAAACGGACTCCACAGCCAAGGCAACCGCCACGAAAGAAAATTCAGCCAACGACGCAAAACAAGTCATGTTCGCCGAAGCCGAGTCAGACCAGCCCAAAACTCGCCCCGACTGGGTCGACGAATCACCGAATCTTACCGGCAAAACTCGCCGCGAAGTCATCGCCATCGGCCCCTATGCAACTATCGGCGAGTGCAACAAGTCGATCGATGTCTATTTGCTTCTAAAGGCCTACGAGCGTATCCAACAACTCGCCGGGCTACCCTATTCCGAAGAGCCTTTGCCTTCTCTCACTTTTCGAAATGGTGCGATCTATGCCGACGGCAAGCTCATGTCGAGTGGCCCCGGCAATCCCTTTTGGCATGATGAACGAGATCCACGAATCCAGCAGATGAGCGACATGGGCATCGGTGCTGAATATCTCCGCCGTGAAATTGTGGCGAAAGACTCGCGCAGTAATAAAATGCGGGAGTTTACCGATACAGTTGAAAGCACGGTCGGTCCAATGAAAATGCTGTATCTGCAGATTGAGTTCACGTCGGCCACCGATCGCGACCTTCTCCGCTACTGGGGAACCCACGAGCGACGCGAACGGTTTGCGATCGTAGGCCTCGGCGCCGGCTCGATCCTTGGATTTGTTGGCTTAGTCTTTGGCCTCTTGAAGGTCGATACCTGGACCAAAGGCTACTACTCGAAGCGGTTGTTTATTGGCGTCCCGGCGGTGATAATCGCAGGGTTGTTGCTCATGGGCCTGAAGGTTGGTCGTTCGAGTCAGCTCGGATCCGCCCCAACCGTCCCGCTCCCTCAAAGCTATGCCAATTAAACCGCCTAGCGCTGCGAATGCCTAACACCTCGCACCCCGACACATTGTTGGTGGAGCAAATCCGCGCCGGTCAGCCCGACGCCTGGAATGTCCTCATCGCGCAGTACGAAGGCCGGCTCCTCTCGTTCGTCGATAGCCGCCTCCATCGCCGTGCGTCGAGCGAAGACGTCGTCCAGGAAACTTTCATCGGCTTTCTCACCAGTCTGCCCAATTACGACCCACGCCGTCCGCTCGAAAGCTACCTGTTCTCGATCGCCGCACACAAGTTGACCGACTACCTCCGCCGCGAGGGACGACGCCCAGCTTTGCCTCTTTCCTCAACCGCCGCCAGTACGGGAGGCACCTGGGAACTTGCCGGTAATGCCCGCCCGGCGAGCAGCATCGCTCGCAGCGGCGAACGCCGCGACCTGGAGGAGCATGCACTGGCAGCCGGTATTGCCGAACAAATCAACCACTGGCGCGAAAAGGGTGACTGGGAAAAAGTGAAGTGTATGGAGCTTCTCTTCGTCCGCGGCGCCGCCAACAAAGAAGTCTCCGCCGCGCTTGGCATCACCGAACAACAAGTCGCCAACTTCAAATTCGACTTCCTCGACCGCCTCCGAAAATTAGTAAAGCAGCAGCGTCTCAACGACGACGTTTTTCCCGAGCTTTATCAAGAGTGAGGAATGGACTGATAACAGGATCGGCTGGATCGACAGGATTCAATCTGTTCGAATCAATTTCGATTTCCTGCTAATCCGGCAAATACTGTTATCCAGTCCATCCTTCCGTGAGTGACAAACGTGCCAGACAATTATTCAAACTCCGAACTGGAGGCCTACCTCGACGAGGTGCTGCCTACCGATCGAATGGCCGCCATCGAGGAAGCCCTCCGCGGCAGCGAAGAATTGCAAAAACGCCTCACCGCCGTAAACGGCCGCCGCGACGCCGGCGTCCACTCCCTCGGTGAAATCTGGCGCCGCCACCGCCTCAGCTGCCCCTCGCGCCAACAACTGGGCAGCCATCTGCTAGGAGTCCTATCGCGCGAAGAGGCCGACTACATCAAGTTCCACACAGAAACCATCGGCTGCCGCTACTGCACGGCGAGCATCAACGACCTGCAGTCGCAGCAATCAGCCGCTGAATCCGAAGTAGCCCACCGCCGCCAAAAATACTTCCAATCCAGCGTCGGCCACCTCCGCAAGAAGTAGCCTCCTTGACATTCTAAGCGCAGCGAAAAATCTGATGTCATTCTGAGCGTAGCGAAGAATCTCTACCAAGTCTCCACTTCTAACTCGACAACTCCCTGCTGCTGGAGCTGTTTTACCTTCGCTCGAATGCGCTGCACAAGCAATACCTGCTTCTCACCTAGCGCTTTCACATTGACCGCCGAAAGTATCTCAAGCGCCTTCGCCGGCCGTTGCAGTTCAACAACGCAAATCTGAGCCAGTTTGATCCGCATCGCATCCGCTTGCGCGGGAAACCGCTTAATGTACTCGGCCATCAACGGCGCCGAATCCGCCCACCGCTGCGAAGCGTGCAGCGCCCCCACAACAGCCAGTAACTCTTGCCTATCGAGCGTTAACCCGCCTCCAACTCCCTTCATCTTCTCGAATAGCTTGGTTGCTGCCGCTGCATTTCCCTGCTGTAAGTACCGGCGAAATTGTTCCTTTGCCGCGACCAGCATATCGTCGTCTTTTTTCTTCTGTTGGGCATCGACTTTGGCCCGTGCCTCGGCAGCTACTCGCTTCTGTCCGTCGTTGCCATAGTTATCGCCGAAGTAACTAAAGATGTCCCAGTTCTCACAATCAACGAGTTTGCCTTTGAGCAGCACGATGGCGACCGGTATCCCAAACGCAAACCCGGCCAGGTGCAGCCAGCTGCTCCCCGCGTCCGTGCCGAAGATGCAAATCATGAGCATCTCGAATCCCATGTAGCAAATCGCCAATACGGCGATTCCAATTTCAAATGTTCCCGTGCGGAACCCGGCAATCCAGAAAAACGTGATCTCGTTCATCGGCGCCCAAATGGCCGCCATCGCCACGAGTCCAAAGATCGCGGCCGAAGCGCCGATCGACCCCGGTCCGGGCTCTTCAACTCCGAGCATAATGAGCTGCTCAACCACGCATTCCAAAACGCCGATCGCCAGGAAGCAGCCCAGATATTTCCACCAGCCAAGCTTTCCTTCAATCACCAGCCCGAACACCCAGAGAAACAGCATATTCCCCAAAAGATGCTCGATGCCGCCGTGCGTGAAGAGCGACAGAACCCATTGAATCGGATGTAGACCGTCTCCGTACGACAGCACCCAGCTATCGAAATCCGTGATGACGCCGCATGTCATCGCGACGAAGATAGCCACATTCGCAATGATCAAACCAACCGTCGCGAACGGCCAGTAGTACACAGGCGCATCGGTGGCGTAAGGAAAGAACATGGATATGAGCCACAGAAGAGAACCACAGCAGCGTACTTCATTATTAGCGAGCGGCCGGGTTTATCCCGGCTGAGATGAACCAAGCCGCTCGCTAAAGTGAACGGAAAGTTACGCTAGCGTCGGCCGTCCATTGTAATAGCCACCGAAGAGATCACAATACAAGGTCTTTCGAGCGCCAACTCAAACCGCATTTCCGAAAACCGCTCTACTTATCAGCGATTAACGTTTCGAAATGCTGCCGTGGGTAGAGGCAGAACGAGTAGTCACGCGACTTCAAGATGGCGTCACCGCGCTTCCTTGATTGCGCCTTATCTCGCTCAAGTTCGATCTGCTCGCGCATCAGCGCAACATAGGGCTGCAACGCCGAATTCGCCGCGACGATCGCGTGGTGACGCTCCGAAGCGTTTTCCGGCGTCTTCATCAACCCCACCCACCGGCGTTTGGATGCGATAGCCTCTGCCACACGATCCCCGTCCAAAGCGACGTACTGCTCCGGATGATACCGCAGCCCGCGCAGCCGCTGCTGCCAATGGTTGGTTTCGGACGCGTCGGGCACGTTTGACTCGATCGGCAGCCGCAGCGTCGCTGAAATCGTGGCAAACTCCGGCGGCTCAAATCCAAAAAACAATCGCACAATCTGATCCGTCACTTGATCGTACTTCGCTCCGCCGATGCCGTGCAGGAACATGTCGCCCAGCACCAACCGCGCAAACAGCGTTGTGGTGAGCGCCCGCGTTCGTAGCTTAATGCCTCGCGGCGCCAATTCAGCAAGTTGTTGTGCTGCAGCTCCGGCGTCACGATCATCCGAAATCTCCAACGAAATCGTCTGCGAGTGCCGGTCGGTGACGACCAGCTCGTCTCCCGTCTGCCGCGCATACAACGGCCGTCGTAACGGATCTTCCGTCGACCAGATCCAGAACGGCGCCTCCAGCCAACCGTCGGAAGAATCCAGATCAGGCACAGGCTGCGCATGGCCGCGAATCCGGTGCGCCCGACGATAGTGGGCTAGCGCATCATTGTACGCCGCCCAAAACCGCGGCAGGTTCGCCAATAAATGCGCCACAAACCAACCAAATTCCGGCAACTCGCACACCGCGCTTTGCGGCAGCTCCAGCGTTTCATTCTGCCAGGTTTCTTCCAGCGCATGCCGCCCCTGCGCCAATCGCAGCCCAAGATTCTTTTGCGCCGGATGACGCGTCATCACCAGCGGCCACAATTCCGCAACCAGCGGTTCCGCAATAAACGGTCGAATGAGCGAAGCCGACCGCTCCGCAAAAGTGCTGAACGTCGCAGCGTCGCGAATCATTCGCTCTTCATGCGGAACCTCCGCCATCGGTTCATCATAAGCCACCGCTTCCACCCGAGGCTCACTAGCGGTCCCCGTCGGAACACGAATCGACGCACTGCGACACGTATCGCTATCGATCAGCAAGTGAATTCCAACACCGTCCAGCTTACGCGCCAGGGACCCCAGCACAAAATTCTTGTACCAAACCCCCGGATGAAACAACTCCGGCTGATGCCCCGACAAAAGAAACGGTACAGACTCCAGCGACGCGAGCTTCCGCCACCGATCGGGCACTTCGCGGTATTTGCTCGTATACGACAGCGACTTTCCCAGGAGCGCGCGCCGAGCCGCCGCGCTCAATTCAGCTAGCGACCGCCCCTGCACATCGTATCGAACAAACGACAACAGCTCGCGATTCCGCGCTACGGCACCCGGCAGTTCCTGCCACGATGGCGCAACAAGCGTCTGCCCGTCGCCCGACGGTGCGCGCAAAGTCCGATACTCTCGGGCACTTTCCATCAGCATGGCTTCAATCGGGGCAGGGTGCATTCGATCGCCGATCACGAACATCCGCATCGGCTGGAATCAGACTTGGAAGCTGCCTTGGGATCTGGCAGAACGCGATCCGTACCAGGCGCGCGGCGCAAGCCCGGCAGTTGCCCCGCCTTCTGCTGCGTTTCCGCGATATCAATCGCGTTATCGAGCACACGATGATAGTACTCCATGCGTTTTCGGCCATCATCCAAACTGCCGCCAAAGCTCCGCGTCTCATCAAGATAAATCAGCGGCACCGGCACCTCGACGATTCGCATCTGATGATACGCCGCCTGCACCCACACTTCGATCGGCATCCCGTAACCCGGCTCCGTGATCGTAAATTTCGCCACGGACGGCACACGATAAGCCTTGAATCCACAAAACGAATCAGTGATCGACAGCCCAAGTCGCTCGTTCAGTTCGCGCGTGAGTTGCGTATTGATCTGCCGCCGCTCGGCCGGCGCCTGCCGGGCCACTTCCTTCGTGCACAGGTAGCGGCTGCCCGACGCAAAATCTGCCTCTTCGCAGGCAGCCACCAGATTGCAAATCCGTTGCGGCGTGTGCTGACCATCGCAATCGATCGTCACGAGCACTTCGTACTGATTCTGAACCGCATATTCAAACGCCGTCTTCAGCGCCGCGCCATAACCACGATTTGTCTCATGCCGAATCGTGCGAATATCACCGCGCGCCGCCAGCAGCTCGCGCGTACCGTCGCTCGACCCATCGTCCACAACCAGCACATCGCCGGCGTAGCGAATCACCTCGTCGAGCACCGGATTCACGTGCGAATGCTCGTTGTAAACCGGCAATGCAGTTAGAAATCGAGGCGTTGAATTCATAGTAGCGCTCAAAGTACGACAGGCTTCAGCCTGTCAAGTCTTCATGACAGGCTGAAGCCTATCCCTCAGAGCATTTTAGATGCTCACAGATATGGGTCAACCGGCGCGATGAGGATGCACGAATCGCTAGCGCTCATCAGCGCGACACGCCTTACCCAAACGTCAAGATTTGGCTTTCGCCAGCGGGGGATGCGTGTTAATTGGTTGCGAGGGCGGCGGTGCATCAGGCCTCGGTGTTTCGGTTTTGCCAGCATCGGGCGGTGTAGTGCCGTTCTGCTCACCGGCCTCATATCCACCGGCCACAAACCGGTACTTCAAAGTCCGCGGCCCATTCACTTCCTCCATTTCCAGCCACAGTTCCTTGCCCACCAAATCCTCGGCATTCGCAACCCGATAAACCTTGCGATCCGGATTCTTTCCCAATCGATACACCTGCATCCTCTGCGGCCGACGACCTTGCGCTCGCAATGAGCATTTGAAGTCCGCCGTGTGCGCCGCGCTATTGACCATTGTTTGCTCGACCACCAGAGTGCCTTCCTTATCCAGATGTGATTTCACATCGAGCAGCAAATCCTCGGTGCCGATTTCCAAATCTCGATAGATACTGAACTCGAGCTTTTCATCAGCTTCAATCGTGAAGTCAACCCGTACCGGCTTTCTGCCATACGATGCACTTTTCAATTGGATATCAAACGGAAACTTCGTTTCTGCGTTGGCCGCCAATTGGAAGTTCGTCTGCGGTTGCTCGATCGTCCAGCGATCGGCAAGGAACCCGGGCGAGGTCGTGCTCTCCTGGCCGTTCGCGCTGTCTACGACTCCACGCTCCTGTGGCACAACGATCTTCACCGTACCGCCAACACCTTGCGGAAAGTAGTTCTTAAAGTGAAACGAATTGCGGTGCCTGGTGTAAATACTCGGCACCTGCCGCTTTTCGAATTCGGCGCTCATTCGCCAACGCGTAACAGCCTCGTGTAACCCCAGCACAAACGTTGGCATTGGTCCCACGCGGATCGCCTGTTCTTTATCCTTAACTTCCGCCGCCTTCGATCGACCCAAGAGATCGATCTGTTGCACATGCTCACCCAAATATAAAACTTCTCGCGTCGGCTCGTGGTTCCAGACAACCATCACGACCTGTCCGTCTCCGCGCAGGAAGATGCGATTCTCGCTCCCGCTCGGCAGTTGCATTTGGCCAATGTATTGTGCGCCGCCCAACATCGCGGCCGTTGTCCGCCATGGCAACAGCAACTCGGCCGGCATGCCATTGGCTCGCATCAGCCCGTTCTCGTCGTTGAATGGTTTCGGAACAATGATGGCCGTCGCTCCGCTGACCTTCGCGGCAACCAGTCGCCGCACCAAATCCGTCGCACGAGTTTCAAAAGCCGCGCCCGCGTCTTCAGCCCCGCTTATCTTCGCCGGCGGTTCAATCATTACCCATCGTTTGGCCGAGTTGCCCTTTGGCATCGCCAAGAGCTCGGCAAACTTTGCGTCGCTGAGCTGCTTTTCCGACGCGAGCTGTTCGAAGTCCCAGGTGACATTCCCGCTGTAAGCATTGGCGGTCGCCCAGTCCCAGCTCATTCCCATGCGAACGTCCTGACCAAATCGGAACAGTGCCGTCCGCAATTCGCCCATGCGCTTATTCAAATCCGGCACTCCGGCCATGCTCGTATCAAAGTCACCGCCCAATTGCCACCACCGCACGCGAAGCGACAGCCGTGTCATCACCGGCTCAATCGCTGCCGCCCACGCCGTTGAATCCTGCGACAACACCTCCGCAATCGATGTCGCCCGATGGGGCTTCACATTTGCATTGGCCTGAGTCGGCGGCCGATCAATAATTCCAACCACGTCAATGTTCGTTGCTCCGAGCAATTCCACAAAGCGAATGATTTCATCACCGCGCCGCGGATTCGAAGCGTCGAACCACAAGGGCACCTTCACCCAATTGATCCCAACCTTAGGAAGCAGCCAGCTCAAATCCTGAAACGACAATGGCCCGTCCCCTTCGGGCAGCGTCCAACCAAACTCGCCATGACGTGGCATCTCAAGCTGCGGAACGACGACCAAATCCACCGTGCGGCTGCCCAGTTGTTTCTCGACGTCGTTATTGCCCACTTTCGAAGGCGCAGTCGCGCCCTTCATTAGCACGACCACACGATAAAAACCGTAATCTGGAATTGTCGGGTGCCACTTTTGAGTTACTTCGTACCCTTCGGCGCCCTTGCCAGCGTCGGTCTGCTGGGCGCCGCGACCCACGTCGTCGACGATCAGCTTGCCGGCCAGCCGAAAATGCTCGCGCTGCAGCACCTTGTTTGCGCCGTCAAGCAGCTGAAAGTCGATCTCGGGATTCTGTTCTCGAATGCCCGAAAGTGCGCATTCAACTTCGGCCCCGTCTAATTGGGTATAGACATTGCAAGCGCTGTTCGTCGTAACATCGATTCTTGGCAGCCGAGCGAGCCAAACATCCGCGAGCGACACGCGTCCCTTCAAGTCACCCTTACTGCTCCGCTGCACCGAGAGCACCATCACCACTCGCGTGATCGCCGGATCGCGCGGCTCGACTCGCCCCGATCGAAGCGATTGCCACCCATCCTTTACCGTCACCGTTTCAGTTTTGGCCGTCTGCAGCACGCGGCCATTCGAATCGCAAAAATTGAGCGTGACCGCCGCCGTGCTGTACTTCAAATCGGTACACTTTAACTGAGCTTCAAACGCATAACTGAATCGCGGCATCACGCGAATTGGCGGGCTCTCCACTTCCGCCGACGCGCCGTCCAGATCGATCTGCAGACATTTCTTTCCAACTGCCGTCGCATCTTCCTGAATCGCAATATTCACATAGTGCGGCAGTCCCGACCCCGTCTTGCGCACCCACCGATCCGGCCAGCCGTCATAATTCACATCCCAGTCATTTCCAAACGTGCACTGAAAAACAGGCACCGCATCCGGATGCCTGGCCTCTTCCGCAACAACGTTCACTGATAGAATCAGTGTCACGAGCACGGCGCAGAAAATGACCCATACTGATTTCGGATTGCGGATATCGGATTGCGGATCAGCGAATCTCATGCACAAATCTACGGCATTTGTCCGCTATCGCGCTAAATGCGAGCATCAATTCGCCGATTTCCCCACCTCCCCAATCTCTGACCTCCGACCTCTGACCTCTCCCTCGTCATGATCGTCAAAATCGGAATCCAAACCCGCAGTCTCCGCCAGCCGCTTAGACAAGCTCTGCATACCGCATCGCGTCTCGGCGCGACCGGTGTTGAAATCGACGCCCGCCACGAGTTGCGCCCCAGCGATCTTTCCCGCACCGGCCTTCGCGAATTCCACAAGCTTTTAAGTGATCTGAACCTCCGCGTCTCCGCCGTCGCGTTTCCAACGCGTCGAGGTTACGACGATCCTGATGACCTTGAACGCCGTGTCCTTGCCACTCACGAAGCCATGCGTTTCGCCGCCGACTTACACACTGATGTCGTCATCAACGACATCGGCCGCATCGCGGCAAAGCCCGAAGAACCGTCATTCCAGCGAATGATCGAAGCCCTAACCGCAATCGCCGCCTTTGGCGAACGAGCCGGCGTACGACTGGCAGCCCAAACCATTAATTCCAGCCCCCAAGATCTCGCCCGCGTAATTGCGGCCCTGCCCGCGTATTCGACCGGCATCGACCTTCACCCCAGCGGCATGATCGACGCCGGCTACTCGCCAGCAGAAGCCATTGAAGTACTCGGCAATAACGTCCTCCACATCCACGCCTGCGATGCCATCCGCGACCCCTCGAATCGACGCACCAAAGAAGTCGAATTAGGCCGAGGTTCCGCCGACTTCCCAGAGGTCCTCGGCCTCCTCTCCGAATTCGATTACCGCGGCTGGGTTACGATCGAACGCCACGAGAGCCCCAACCCGATTGCCGATATCGAAAACGCCGTCGCCTACCTCCGCCAAATGTAGGCGAGTTTCTTTGAAACTCGCAGTCTCTCCGTCATAACCGCTCCAATCCGCCCAACGCACACGTCCCGAATTGGACCACACGTCATTTTTGTCGTATGAGATAGTGGGCGAAAAGTGCCCAACGACAATCCAGCATTTTTTGAACACGACGCGGATTTCATTCGATGGACGTACTATCGCCCCCCGCCGATTTCGTATCCCAAAACGGCACGACACCAATCGCGCCCGTTATCCCGCCATCGAATTCCGCCGCGCCCGCGGGCCGCGCAAGCGATGCCGCACCACTGGCCGTGCCGCCCGAACCAGGAACGCTCCTCGACAGCGGCCTGCCGCGAGCCGAGATCGAATCGCTCGTTCTCAAAATCCTGCTTCAACGCGGAGCCTGTACCGGCAGCGTTATCAGCGAAGTTGTTTGTCTGCCACGAACAATCGTCGGCGAAACTCTCGATCGAATTCGCAACGAGCTGCTCGTAACCATCAAGTCGTCCTCCGGCATCCAGGACTACGTTTACCAACTCACCGACGCCGGCTTCACCCGTGCCCAACAATATGCGGCCCGCTGCAATTTCGTCGGCCCCGCTCCCGTCGTCTTCGACTACTACGTCGCATCGATCTATCGTCAATCGCTCCAACGTGCGCCGTTCTCGCTCAAGAACTTGCAACGCGCCTTGGCCAGCATGACCCTGCAGCCCAGCCTGATCAGCCAAATCGGCCAGGCCCTCAACGACGGCCGCGGTTTGTTCTTGTACGGAGCTCCCGGTAACGGCAAAACGAGCATCGCCGAGCGAGTCTGCGCTTCGTTCGGTCAATGCGTGTGGATTCCGCAAATCGTTACTATCCACGGCGAACTCATGCGAATCTACGACCCAAGCTGCCACGAGGCAGTGAAGTCGCCGCAGCTCGATGCTTTAAAATACGATCACCGCTGGGTGCTCATTCGCCGGCCCACGATCGTCGTAGGTGGTGAACTCACGCTCGAATACCTCGAAACACGATTCAACACAACGGCCGGCATCGCTGAAGCCCCGGTCCAGCTGAAATCCAACTGCGGTACGCTCGTCATCGACGACTTCGGCCGTCAACGCGTCAGCAGCACGGAAATCCTCAACCGCCTGATCGTGCCACTGGAAAAGCACTACGACTTCCTCTATCTCGCGAGCGGCCGCCAAATCCAAGTACCGTTCGACGAGCTCCTGGTCCTTTCGACCAACCTCGAACCAAAAGACCTGCTCGACGAAGCCTTCCTCCGTCGCATTCCCTACAAAATCGAAATCGGCGATCCGACCGAAATCCAGTTCCGCGAACTGGTGCAAGCCCAAGCGATTTCACTCAGCTTCGATATCGATCCAAATGCGATCGAGCACCTGATCGAACAACACTATCGCCGCGCGCATCGTCCATTCCGTTTCTGCCACCCGCGCGACCTCATGCGACAAGTCAAAAACTTCTGCGAAGTCCACGGCGAGCCCAAGCGCCTCACCCCAGACAACTTCGACCTCGCCGTCCAAAACTACTTCGCCGGCCTCTAAAACATTCGAAGCCTTCAGCGCCACCGATGCGCGGGTGCCACTCGCTCCGCCAGTGCGCTTCACTGCCCACAGCTTGCAGCCCTACCCGCCGCTTGCGGTTTAGCTCGACCGTCCCGTCGACCTCCAATATCCGGCCACCTATGAACATTTATTCACCGAAATAATCTAAAAACATTTTTATAGAAATAGGGCCAGCCTTTGTGATAACGTGCTCCCTGAAGTGTCCGTCGGTGTGTGTTTGTCCGCGAAGACGTCCGGCCGTCACGACTGGTGAGTATCGCTCTAGCCCATTGAAACGCTAGCCACGTCCCTCATGTTCCGTGAGCGCCTCGCTGGTTGTGCCGGCGCATTATGCCGCAGATTGCCACCGCCGGGTGAGTCATGGACCATGTGTCGTCGTTACGGCCCCAGCCGGCCATGGAGCGACGCTGCGCGGTCGTCAACTCAGTGCGCGCATCATTTCTTTTTTCGTAAGTAAAATCGTCCCCATTTAGCGGCAGGACTTGTCCCGCACGTCAAGCAACCGCAACTTCAAAGGACCACCTCCAATGTAATCCCATCCACCCGCTTGCGGTCCAGTAATCTTTCCAGCACATTGGGATCCTAAGCTTAGAATTCCACGTGGACAAGTTGTCGCG